>ERZ773018.842-NODE-842-length-17469-cov-5.924888_pt1 | contig 17469 bp, 13 predicted proteins | sample MGYA00580840_ERZ773018 | MGnify/ENA primary metagenome ERZ773018 (study PRJEB29015, sample SAMEA2738125) | human oral metagenome | biome: human oral; feature: human-associated habitat; material: saliva | place: China | collected 2256 ... | reverse complement strand
AAGCCCTGTGGAACTCAGCGGATGTGCTCCGCTCTAAGATGGATGCCAATGACTACAAGTCTTATCTCTTGGGCATGGTCTTTTACAAGTATTTGTCGGACAAGATGCTCTTTTTCGTGGCAGAGACCATGGAGGAAGAGACGGAAAGCTTGGATGAGGCACTGGCGGTCTATCGTAGATACTACGAGGATGAGGAGACTCACGAGGACCTCTTGGCAGTTATCACTGATGAGATGAGCTATGCCATTCATCCTGACTTGACCTTTACGGCCTTAGTGGAGCGAGTGAACGATGGAAGCTTTCAGTTAGAGGATTTGGCTCAGGGCTTCCGTGATATTGAGCAGAGTGACGAGCTTTATGAAAACCTTTTTGAAGACATCGACCTCTACTCTAAGAAACTTGGGGCGACTCCTCAGAAGCAAAACCAGACGGTTGCGGCTGTGATGAAAGAGTTGGCAGTCCTAGATGTGGCAGGTCATGCTGGTGATATGTTGGGGGATGCTTACGAGTACTTGATTGGTCAGTTTGCGACGGATTCAGGTAAAAAAGCTGGTGAGTTCTATACACCGCAACCTGTTGCCAAGCTTATGACGCAGATTGCCTTTTTAGGACGTGAGGACAAGCAAGGCTTTACCCTCTACGATGCGACTATGGGGTCAGGCTCGCTCTTGCTTAATGCCAAACGCTATTCACGTCAACCACAGACAGTGGTTTACTTTGGGCAAGAGTTGAATACCTCAACCTATAACCTGGCACGTATGAACATGATTCTGCATGGTGTGCCGATTGAAAATCAGTTTTTACACAATGCTGATACCTTGGATGAGGATTGGCCAACCCAAGAGCCAACTAACTTTGACGGTGTTCTCATGAACCCACCTTATTCAGCCAAGTGGTCTGCTAGCTCAGGTTTCATGGATGATCCTCGTTTCTCACCATTTGGGAAACTGGCACCGAAGTCTAAGGCCGATTTTGCCTTCCTTTTGCATGGTTACTATCACTTGAAGCAAGACAATGGTGTTATGGCCATTGTCCTACCTCATGGGGTACTCTTCCGTGGTAATGCAGAAGGGACCATTCGTAAGGCTTTGTTGGAAGAAGGTGCTATTGATACGGTAATCGGACTGCCTGCTAATATTTTCTTTAACACCAGTATTCCGACGACGGTCATCATTCTCAAAAAGAACCGCACCAATCGTGATGTTTACTTTATCGATGCTTCTAAGGAGTTTGATAAGGGCAAGAACCAGAACATCATGACGGATGCCCATATTGAGAAGATTCTCAATGCCTATAAGAGCCGTGAGGATATGGACAAGTTTGCCCATCTGGCTAGCTTTGAAGAGATTGTGGAAAATGACTACAACCTTAATATTCCTCGCTATGTGGATACCTTTGAGGAAGAGGAAGTGGAGCCCTTGACTGAGATTGTGGCTAAGATTAATCAGACCAATGCGACGATTGAAAGTCAGACGGCGTCCCTTCTCGACATGCTTGGTCAGCTTCATGGAACGACACCAGAAGCAGACGAAGAACTCAAGGCCTTTGTGGAAGCATTTAAGGGGTAGTTGCAAGCTTTCATTTACTTTTTCCGAATAGATAGAAGTAGAGGGGCTATCCCTCTATTTTTTCTTAAGGAGAGGTATATGGAAAAAAGACACAAGCATGTCTCACCGACCTTGGATATCATGGCTAAGAAGATTTTTAGTCTGCCTGAGGTGACGGTGGCATTTATTCGAGATATCTTGTATTTGGATGTTGTGGATGCCCAGATTTTGGAGGGGACACAGTTTCATAAAAAGGACTTTGACGAGGATGAGCTCTTTTCAACCTCGGTGGATGTTCGGGCTAAGTTGAATGATGGAACCGAAGTCATTATTGAGATTCAGGTGCGTAAGCAGCATTATTTTCTCAATCGTTTTCATTATTATTTGGCTAACCAGCTGGTGGAAAATGTGCAACAATTACGCCAACAAGGACAGACGCATAAGATGTACGAGCAGATGGAGCCAGTCTATGGCATAGCTATCTTGGAAAAGACCTTGTTGCCAGATGAGGAGTCCCCGATTAATACTTATTGGATGGCCAATAGTCGGACGGGCAAGCCTTTGTATTCTTACTATAAGGACGGGAAACGTCAGAACCTTCTTCAGATTGCCTTTTTAGAGTTGGATAAGTATAATAAAGATAAGCATATCAAGGATGAAGGGCGGCAGTGGCTAGAGTTTTTTGGAAATCTCCCATTTTCTAAGGAACCTAGTCAAGCGGTCACGCATGCCGATTCATTACTGGATTCATCCAGCTGGACACAGGAGGAAAAGGCGATGATTGATGAACGCATACGTATTCAAGAAAATTATGACATGACTATGGAAACAGCTATCGATGAAGCACGTGAAGAAGGCTTGGAACAAGGGTTAGAACGAGGTCGTTATGAGGGACAACTAGAACTGATTCGTAAGATGCTGTCAAAAGGTCTGTCGTTAGAAGTGGTGTCAGATGTGACTGGTCTATCGCTTGAAGAATTAGAGACATTGTTATCGTAAGAATCAGTTAGGAATAAACATTTATTTGAAAAGTCAGAGGCAGTTTTTGTCTCTGTTTTTATTTTTGGGTATTTAACATTTGTAATACTTAAACATTCGGAAAATAATACTTTGAATCGTAAAATTAAAAAAGACTATCAAACGTTTGACATAAATCTGAGAAAACAGATTTAATACAATTTGATTGTTTTAGCCGATAAGTCTTGCTAAATAAGCCTTTATGGAAATTTAGAGTTTTCTCTTTCTTACACGTGAAAGAAATTACCTTTTTGTGCGACATTTTTAGACTATAATTTAGAAATGAATGACTGAACTTTCTAATATGACAATTTTGTTAAGGCCTTGTTAAACTGGATTACTTAGCCTTTTATTTTGTTTTCTCATCCCTTATAATTTACTTTGGTTTGTTTTTAATAAGAAAAACAACAGAATTATTAACAATTTTTAATATGAGGGAATCTTTATTTTCTTTCAAAGGACGGCTTGGTCCTAAGATAGAGAGATTGTGAAAAAAAGTATCAGGAGAATAGACTTGTTTAAAGAAAGAAAAACGAAACCAAAGTACAGTATCCGTAAATATTCCATTGGGGCAGCATCAGCCTTGATTGGGTTCATGGCTCTTGCCAATGGGCAAGCAGCTCAGGCTGATGAGGCGCAATCGATTAGTGAGTTGACTGATGCCTCAAATCAGGCACAGACACCTCAAACAACTTCAACAGCACAATTAGCGACTTCCGAACCAGTATCAGTTGAGACAGTGCAAACTTCTCAACCTGCCAATATTATGCCGTCTCAACCTCAGGTAACGACTGTTCAAGCAGCTGAGCAGACTCCGACCATCGATCAAGTGGTTGAGACAGGTACCTCTCAAAATCAAGGAACGTCAGCAAATGTTTTAACTAATGCGACTGAGGATCAAGCTCAAGTCAAAGAGTATAGCACAGATGCCTACGGTGCCAAAATGCCTTACACGACTCATGAAGCAGAAAATGCGACTGTCGAAAATGGAGCTACAATCCAACAGTCAACTGAAATGGAATCTACGGCTGTGGAAGCGACGAACCAAACTTATGTCGAGCTTCCTAAAAAAGATGCAGCAGTTACTTTCAATGTCACCGAGCCAGCCAATGCTTTGAATGTGCGTTATACAATACCTGATGGTGCATCAGGTCAGTTGGATGTCCAGGTTAATGGATCAAGCGTTGGTAATCTTGATTTGTCATCTCATTCAGCATGGCAGTACCTTAAAGGTGACCATGAGTATGATCAAGCCATTGACGGATCAAGTGCACGTTTTCGTTTTGATGAGACACGTCTCCTCCTCAAGGATATCCAATTAAAATCTGGTGATAAGATTTCCCTCGTTAAGAAGAAGGATGACAATGTCCCTTATGGTATTGACTTTATCGAGTTAGAACAGGCTCCAGCGCCAGTTGCCCAAAGTGAAAATAGTATCAGTATCGTGGATAAGGGTGCATCTGCTAATGATGATAGTGACGACACAGCTGCCCTACTTGCGGCTGTTGAAGAAGCTAAAGCCAGTGGAAAGTCTGTCTATATTCCAGAAGGACGTTTCAATTTTGACAAACAAGTTAATATCGAAGCTGATAATCTAAAAATTTCAGGTGCCGGTGTTTGGCATACGCAACTACACTTCACAAGTGACAAACGCTATGGTGGTGGTATTGTCTTTGGTCATAACAGTAATGGTATTGAGTTGAGCAATCTCTATATGGATTCCAACTTGACTTCTCGTTACAATGAGGATGCACAGTACAAGGCTATTTCGGGAACACTTGGTAAGGATTCTAAAATTCACGACATCTGGGTTCAGCATTTTGAAGTTGGTATGTGGATTGGAGATTACGACCAGACGGGAAATATGAAGTATACGGACGGTCTTGTTATTGAAAATGCTCGTATCCGTAATAACTTGGCTGATGGCATTAACTTTGCTCAAGGAACCAAGAATTCAACGGTTAAAAACTCTAACATCCGTGGGAATGGTGATGATGGTTTGGCTATCTGGTCAAGTATTTCAGATGGGACAAATGCCGCCGCCGAGGAAAATAATAAATTCCTCAACAACACCATTGAATCAGGCTGGCGTGCGGCTGGTATCGGTATTTTTGGTGGTAAGGGTCATGAAATCTCAGGAAACCTCATCAAGGACGTCTTTGCTGGAGCAGGTATCCGTGTAAACACAGTCTTTGCAGGCCACAATTTTGACCTCAATGATTCTGGAATTAAGATTCATGACAATACCATTCTACGTTCAGGGACAACTAATGACCTCTATAACCTCCATCGTGGTGCCATTGATTTCCAACAAGTTCGTGGAACAATCAAGAATGTTGATATCTACGATAATAAGCTATTGAATACCTTGGCTGATCCAGTGATTACTAAAAACTTTGAGATGGGTGACAATGGTAATGGAGAAATCCGTTTATCAAATAATACAATTGACAATAAGGCGACGATTGTTGGAGCTGTTTCGACAGTTTCTCCAACAAAGCCTGAGCCAAAGCCAGTCAATAATCCAGTCTCTGAGACTTCAGCATCAGAAACACCAAAGAGTGAAGCCAGCTCGACTGCTCCAGCCTCTGAGTCACCAAAGAGTGAGGAAACACCAGTAGCTTCATCTACCAGTCAGGTTGACGTAGTAATTACTTCTGACAGCCCAGAGAAATCTCCAACTTCAGAAAGTACACAAAAAGATCCGATAAGCGAGGTTTCTTCAGAAGTTATTAAAAAAGGTTCAACAAGTCAGGTTGACGTAAAAGTTTCCGAAGCACCAACAACAGCAAGTACATCTGAAGTTGTCAACATTTCGCCAAATAGTCAGATCGCTTATAACAACGACCTAAAAACCCCTGTAACAAGCAGTCAGTTTGCCTCAGAAGCTATTCGCTTTAATTCTCTGTTGAATGAGAAATCTGTGGATGTGATTGCAAGTAAAGTCATGGCGGTTATGGCATCTGAAACATTAGCCTCAGAAGCGGCATCACTTACAAGCTCTGAAAATGTAGCCAAAGAGATTAGCAATGATTTGTCAGAATGGGCGGAGAGCAAGAAGGATGAGACACCTAAGAATGTCGCCCGTATTGATAAAACAACTGAGGCAAATCAGGTTGCTAAGGGTTCTGAAAGTCAAGCTAGTACTTCAAAAGAAAAAGGTAAGTCTAATACGACAACGGTCTTCCTTCTTGTAGGAGTTGCTGCGGCACTAAGTATATCTACAGTTTATCTTACAAAACAAGGTAAAAAAGCAGGTAAATAATAGGTAAGAAGCATCCAAGAAAATGGATGTTTCTTTTTTTAAGCAAGTTCTAAGATGTCTAATATCATTATTCTTTATTTTTAATCATCCACTTTGATATAGTCCTGTATAATTAAAGTGATAAAAAATTAAGGAGTGAGGATAATGAAAGAAAAAAGAAATAGTAGGATTCGTTTATTTCCTCTTCTTGTTTTAGTATTTACTTTAGGTTTCGGATTTTCAGTAGATACTAGCAAACAACCGTTGACTGTAAGCTCTCAAGTAGCTCAAGCGGATGAGAACAATGGTATATTAGCTTTTAATGGTCAAAAGCAGTTTGTCATGGATGAAAAGGACCAGTTAGGACGTGCCCACAGTGCTCATATACAGTTACAAGATAAGGACGAGCCGAAGAATAAACGTCCCGGTAAAATAAAATATGATCCTGTAGGATGGCATAACTATAAGTTTTATTATGGTGATGGTAAATCAAAATCTTGGCTAATGAATCGAGGGCATTTGATTGGCTATCAGTTTTCTGGTGTCAATGACGAGGGCAAGAATTTAGTACCTATGACTGCCTGGTTGAACTCTGGAAATTATAAAGGAACCGACGAAGGTAATCAGTCAGGTATGCTTTATTATGAAAATCGCTTGGATAACTGGCTAGCACTCCACCCTAACTATTGGTTAGACTATAAGGTAACAGCTATCTACAGTGGAGATGAGTTGTTGCCTCGTCAAGTAGAACTTCAGTATGTCGGTATTGATAGTTCTGGAAATCTCTTAGAAATTAAACTTGGTGGAGATAAGGAGACTCTTGATAGTCAGGGAGTTACACATGTTGTCTTAGATAACCAATCACCAAATGCAGAAATCAATTATGCAGATGGGACAGCAACAAATACGGTAACTGAATTTACTGAAACACCATCTGAGCCTAGTTCTGAGAGTTCACAGGTGACTGAACAACCAAGTTCTGAACCAGAGCCTGTGCAACCTATACAAGAAGAGAATAGAACAGTTTATGTGGCGCGTCATGGAACAGCAGATGTTTATTGGTATGACATCAATAGTATGCCTAGCAACACCAACAAAGCAAATGTCGTTACTATGACAGAAGCAGATGCCCTAGCCCAAGGCAAACGACACACGTCTAAAGAGTAATAAAAAAGCTGGACATCTTGTCCAGTTTTTTTGTAAAACGACTCACATTTTACCCTTTTATCTGAAAATTTGATATACTGAGACTATCAAAATACTTGTAAGAGAAGTCGTACCGACTCTTTTTCAGTATAAGAAAGGAAACTAAATATGATTTGGATTATTATTGCCATTATTGTTGTTCTTGTGATTTTTGTTATTACAAGTTATAACGGCTTGGTTAAAAGCCGTATGCAAACCAAGGAGGCTTGGAGTCAAATTGATGTTCAATTGAAACGTCGTAATGATCTCCTTCCTAACTTGATTGAAACAGTTAAAGGTTACGCTAAATATGAGGGTTCAACGCTTGAAAAAGTAGCAGAACTTCGTAATCAAGTAGCAGCTGCGACTTCTCCTGCAGAAGCGATGCGTGCCAGTGATGAATTGACTCGTCAGGTTTCTGGAATCTTTGCCGTAGCTGAAAGTTACCCTGATCTTAAGGCTAGTGCCAACTTCAGCCAACTTCAAGAAGAGTTGACGAACACTGAAAATAAAATTGCCTATTCACGTCAACTTTATAACAGTGTGACAAGTAACTACAATGTGAAATTGGAAACATTCCCAAGCAATGTTATTGCTAAGATGTTTAGCTTTAAGGCTGCTGAATTCCTTGAAACACCAGAAGAAGAAAAAGCTGTGCCTAAGGTTGATTTCAGTGGACTAGGTAACTAATATGTTATTTGATCAAATTGCTCGAAATAAGAGAAAGACTTGGCTTTTGCTCCTGGTCTTTTTCCTCTTGTTGGGCCTTGTTGGCTACGGTGTCGGCTATCTTTGGTTAGGTTCAGGCTTTGGTGGTCTGATTCTTGCCTTAGTTATTGGTTTTATCTATGCCGTTACCATGATTTTCCAATCAACCAATGTCGTTATGGCTATGAATGGTGCACGAGAGGTTGACGAACAAACCGCTCCGAACCTTTATCATGTTGTTGAGGATATGGCTATGGTGGCACAAATACCGATGCCACGTGTCTTTATTGTCGATGATCCTTCAATGAATGCTTTTGCAACGGGATCTAGCCCTAAAAATGCTGCTGTAGCTGCTACAACAGGTCTTCTTGCGGTTATGAATCGTGAGGAACTTGAAGGAGTTATTGGACATGAAGTGAGTCATATTCGCAACTACGATATCCGAATCTCTACCATAGCAGTTGCCTTAGCATCTGCCATTACCATGCTAGCTGGGATGGCTCGTAATATGATGTTCTGGGGTGGAGGTCGTCGTAGAAATGATGATGACCGTAATGGAAGTAGCGGTTTGGAAATTATTCTTCTCATTATTTCTTTGATTGCCATTATTCTGGCGCCTTTGGCAGCTACCTTGGTTCAGTTGGCTATTTCACGCCAGCGTGAATTTTTAGCTGATGCTTCTAGCGTCGAATTGACACGTAACCCACAAGGTATGATTAACGCTCTGCTCAAACTTGATAATAGTGCGCCAATGCAACATCACGTGGATGATGCTAGCGCAGCCCTCTTTATCAATGACCCTAAAAAGGAATCTGGTTTGCAGAAGCTCTTTTATACCCACCCACCAATTTCAGAACGGGTGGAACGCTTGAAACAAATGTAAAAAAAGTGAGACTGATGACACTTCTAAGTGTGTTCATCAGCCTCGCTTTTTTAGTTTGCTTCAATATAAAGATTGCCAGCAATGGCTTCTGGGATTTGGATGTCCCTTCCATCAATATGAAGTCGGTAGAGTTGAGTGAAAGGGTCAAAGCCTTCAAAGGTAAAAGGTGTTCCAATTTTAAGGCCGACAGTCTTCAAATAATGGAGTAAATCAATTTGATCCTGAACTCGACGAAGGACATATTCTCCAGGAGTTAGGTCTTGTGTAAAAGTCTGGTCATAAATCTCTTGTATGAGCTGACCTGACTTGGGGATTTGCCCACCGTGTGGACAGGTTTGAGGGTAATTGAGTAGGCGGTCAAGCGCATCGATGAAGTGATCAGAGACAGTATGCTCTAAAATTTCAGCCTCTTGATGAATTTGATCACAAGTGTAGTGCAAGTGGTCCACCAAAAAGACTTCGATGAGGCGATGTTTCCGATAGAGTTCAGCGACATTGATTTTACCAGTTTTCGTTAGAAGATAGCCCTTGACTTTGTCTTTGATGATGAGGTCTTCTGAAATCAATTTCTTAATCATTTCCGTCACAGCAGGTGGAGACACCTGCATACGGTTTGCGATTTCCTTATTGCTTATTTTGCCTTCTTCAGTACCAATCTCATAGATACATTTGAGGTAGTCTTCTTTATTAGGTGTCATGTCTGTTCCTTTGAAAATAGTCTCATCTTAGTATAACAGATTTATCAGAAGAATACAGAAGATATCTTAGATAAGATTTTTACTGATTCAAGCCTTGGGTGATTTTATCCAGATTATATTTCATCATGTTGTAGTAGCTATCACCGTTTTGCCCTTTTTCAGCAATAGAATCTGTAAAGATCTTTGCATAAATAGGAATATTGGTATCCTTAGAGACTGTTTTCATAGGGCGTTCATCGACACTAGATTCGACAAAGAGAGCTGGTACCTTGGTTTGACGGAGTTTTTCAACAAGTGTTTTGATTTGATCTGGTGTACCTTCTTCTTCAGTATTGATTTCCCAGATGTAGGCGGATGGTATTCCATAGGCTTTAGAGAAGTATTTGAAACATCCTTCACTAGTGACAATCAGTTTTTTTTCATCGGGAATCTTGTTAAAGCTCTCTTTCGCTTCTTGGTCTAGTTTACTAAGTTTGTTAGTATAGGTTTCTAGATTCTTTTCGTAGAAGGTCTTGTTTTTAGGATCCTTAGCAATTAGTTGTTTGGCAATATTTTGAGCATAGATAATCCCATTTTCCAGATTAAGCCAAGCGTGGGGATCCTCTTTACCTTTTTCTGACTGACCTTCAAGATAAATCACCTCAACACCATCACTAACTGCAAAATAATCTTTGTTTTCTGTCTTATGGGCATTCTTGATCAACTTAGTAAACCAGGCATTCCCACCAGTTTCTAAATTGATACCGTTGTAAAAAATCAAGTCAGCTTGCGATGTCTTCTTTACATCATCAGGAAGGGGTTCGTATTCGTGAGGATCCTTACCAACGGGGACAATACTGTGGAGAGTGATTTTATCTCCGGCAATATTTTTGGTGATATCAGCAATAATGGAATTGGTCGTAACGACTCGTAATTTATCCTTGTTACTGCCTTGTTTATTGGTACAAGCTGTTAGAGTAACTACCGCTAAAAGTAGTAGTACTATTGTTGATAGTATTTTTTTCATATTATTTTCATCCTATTTTTTATTGTTTAGAAGTTTTATTCATGCCACTTTGTTTTGGGGCGATGAAAAAGCTGATGAGAAAGAGTAGAGCAGACGTTAATACAATGCTCGAACCAGCTGCAATATTAAAACTATAGCCGATAAAAAGACCTAGAACAGATGCCAGAGCCCCCAATCCTGATGAGAGAAGAATCATTGTTTTTAGGCTATGAACATAAAGGTAGGCAGTGGCAGCCGGTGTAATTAAAAGTGCCACAATAAGAATAGTGCCAACACTCTGCATGGCAGTTACAGAAACCAAAGTTAGAATAACCATAAGTAAGTAGTGGTAGAAGGTGACCTTAACTCCCATAGACTTGGCCAAAATTGGATCAAAGGATGTTAGGAGTAGAGGGCGAAAGAAGATTGTAATAGTTGCTAGTACGAGAAGTGAAACGATAATCGTTATCCACATATCCATGTCTTGTACAGCTAGAATATTCCCGAAGAGAATATGAAAGAGATCTGTGGAACTATTAGCAACACCGATGAGAATAATACCGAGAGCTAGAAAGCTTGAAAAGGTAATCCCAATTGCCGTGTCACTCTTAATAATGGAATTGCTTTTGATATAGGTAATTATTGTAGAAGCTAAAAGTCCAAAGATGATAGCTCCTATGAAAAAGTTAATACCCAAGATAAAGGAAATGGCTACCCCAGGTAGAACCGCATGTGAAATTGCATCACCCATAAGTGACATACCTCTTAGAATAATAAAACAACCAACAGCACCCCCGACAATTCCAATAACTAAAGCCGTTATAAGAGCATTTTGTAAGAAGTGGAAATTTAGCAAACCATCAATAAATTCAGAAATCATTTACATCTCCTTTATAAAATAAACTGTTACCGTAGGTTTTACGGAGATTATCCTCATTAAAAACAAGATTAGTAGGCCCACTAGCAATCAGTTTACGATTTAGGAGGATAACTTGGTCAAAATAATGAGGAACTTTGCTCAAATCATGGTGGACAATAAGAATAAGCTTACCTTTGTCCCTAAGTTCTCTCAAGGTGTTCATGATAATATCTTCGCTAACAGAGTCAATCCCTACAAAGGGTTCATCTAATAAAATAATATCAGCCTCTTGTACAAGACAACGAGCGATTAGAACCCGTTGAAATTGGCCTCCTGATAATTGGCTTATTTGTCGATGGGCCAAATCATTTAGACCAAGTAGTGTTAAAGCATCTGTGACCTTAGACCAATCACTCTTAGATAGACGTTTAAAGAACTTGGTTTTGGGATAGAGTCCTAGAGAGATGCACTCTCTGACAGTAATTGGAAAGTTAAAATCAATATCAGCCTTCTGTGCAACATAGGAAATACGATTCAATTGCTGACGAATAGGCTGTTTATTGAATAGGACTTGCCCAGAGTGAGGGATAATACCAAGAAGTGCTTTAATTAGAGTTGATTTGCCAGCACCATTTGGTCCAATAATCCCAGTAATACTAGGTCCCTCCAAGTTTAAGGTGATATTATCCAGAGCTAATGTCTGTTGGTAAGACACATAAATATTTTCAATTTGAATCATTAGCTACCTCCTTGAGTTTAATATACTTTAAAATAAAAGTTAAGTCAAGTTAACTTTTATAATTAATTGAACTTAATTTTTTATCATTGTCAAGATGACAGAGGATAGTGAATGAGAGTACATTTTATATTAACTAGTCTAACCAATCAGACTGTTTGATACTTGTGAGGGGGTGAAAAAGAACAATATTTTCCACAATTTGTACTGTTTCATTCTTTTTTTCAAGAAATCATTTAGTTTTTATTTTCGAAAACTAGTCATCTTTCCATATTTCTGGCATAATAGATATATGAAATTAACGATTCAACGAATGGCTCGGATAGCCATTTTGTCAGCACTGGCAGTAGGATTACGGTCAGCATTTATAGGCTTGCCAAATATTCAGCCTATTACAGCTATGTTTTTTGTGGCTGTTCTTTATTTGGGGTTAGTAGATGGTCTCTTGATTATGGCATTGACCATGTCGATCTCAGGATTCATCTTTGGGTTTGGTCCCTGGATTTTTAATCAGATTCTGGCTTTCGGCGTTTTGATGGCTCTTTGGAGTTTGATTGCACCTAGGTTATCACTTGTTTGGCAGATTGCTTTGGTAACTCTTTTGTCCTTTCTCTACGGAGTTCTCATGGATTACAGTTATGGCCTCCTATTTAAGAGTGGTCTTACCTTTGTTATCTCTGGTCTTCTTTACGATACCTATCATGCAGTATCGACACTTCTATTCTATCCATTCATCCAGTCTATTTTTAGGAGGTTTTTGAAATGAAAAAAATAGCGACATATATTTTTCTTGCTTTATCACTTGTTACTCTAGCAGCCTGTGGAAAAAATGAGGCAGCTAAACTTACTAGTAGCACAAATAATCATCAGTCTAAGGTTCAAGGTCAAGTGACTTTGATTTTGAAAACAGATAAGGAAAGTAAGAAAAAATCAGTAGAAATCCAAAAAGGTGATACAGTGCTTGATGTATTGGAAGAGGTATATCCTGTTCAAGAAAACGATGGCTTCATCACTGAGATTGATGGTATTTCTCAAGATAAAGATAAGGGAATCTATTGGATGTTTGATGTCAATGGTAAACTTGGTGAAAAAGCAGCCAACCAACTTAAGGTTGAAGATGGCGATGAAATCAAATTCTATCAAGAAAAGTATAATTAAGATTCTGAACTCTGTTTCAGAGTCTTTTTTATAAAGTTCGGAAATAGCCTTGAAAATTTGTTTGAAAAAGTCGGAAAATTGCAAAATAACTGACGATTTAAAGGAAAATAGTTTACTTTTGTTTTAAAAGTGATATGATAAGAGGGTACTACATAAAGTAAGGAGAATAAGGTTTGGCTTTTAACAAATTGGAAAGCAGTAACAACCAGGAAATCATCTCTGAAGAAGTTGGTATCTTGAAAGAATTGTTGGATGATGCAACACGAGGCATGGCTGGAGAGCAAGGTCTCACAACTATCCAACATTTGGTTGAACTTTATGATGAAGGTGACTATGTGGCCCTTACACAAGCCATTTCAGAAATGACAAATGACGATATGGTCGTTGCATCACGTTATTTCTCTTTGTTACCTCTTTTGATTAATATCTCTGAAGACGTGGATTTGGCTTATGAAGTCAACCACAAGAACAATATTGATGAATCTTATCTAGGTAAGTTGTCTGAGACTTTTGATGTTGTCGCTGAAAGTGATAATGCACGTGACATTCTTGAACATGTCAATGTCGTGCCAGTTTTGACAGCTCACCCAACTCAGGTTCAACGTAAAACTATGCTTGAATTGACTAACCACATTCACGAACTTCTCCGTAAGCATCGTGATGTTAAGGCTGGTCTTATTAACAAGGATAAATGGTATGCAGATTTGCGTCGTTATGTAGAAATTATGATGCAAACAGATATCATTCGTGAGAAAAAACTTAAGGTTAAAAACGAAATCACTAACGTTATGGAGTATTACAACTCCTCATTGATTAAGGCGATTACAAACTTATCGCATGAATTCAAACGTTTAGCGGTTAAAAAAGGTATCGAACTTGACAATCCAACACCTATTACTATGGGAATGTGGATTGGTGGTGACCGTGACGGGAACCCGTTTGTAACAGCAGAAACTCTTAAACTTTCTGCAACAGTACAAAGTGAAGTTATCCTCAATTACTATATCGAAAAAGTTGATAATCTTTACCGTTCATTCTCCCTCTCATCACGTTTGACTGAGGTTTCAGATACAGTAGCAGAGATGGCGAAACATTCTCCAGATACATCTGTTTATCGTGAAAACGAACCTTACCGTCGTGCCTTCAGTTACATCCAGTCTAAGTTGATTCAGACACTTCTTTTCTTTAAAGAAGGAAACTTTAGCAAGGAAAGGGTTTCCAAACGTCTTTCTGAAAATGTTCGTCTAGGCTCAGCTTCAACGGGTGAAGTAGTAGCTGATTATGTGCAACAACGTCTCAGCCAAAGTCTTCAAGCTGTCTCACAACAAACGACTGAATTTTATGAAACAGCTGAGGATTTCCATGATGATCTTTTGGCAATCAAAAATTCACTTCTTGAAAACGACGATGCTGTCTTAATTTCAGGTGATTTTGAAGAGCTTCTCCAAGCTGTAGAAGTCTTTGGTTTCTATCTTGCTACAATCGATATGCGTCAGGATTCAAGCGTTCATGAAACTTGTGTGGCAGAATTGCTTAAGTCTGCTAATATTGTTGATAACTATAGTGAATTGACTGAGGTTGAAAAGGTTGCGGTTCTTCTCAAAGAATTGCAAGAAGATCCTCGTACTTTGTCATCAACTAATGTGCCTAAGTCAGAAATTCTTGAAAAAGAATTGGCAATCTTCCGTACAGCTCGTCTCTTGAAAGACTATATTGGTGAAGATGTCATCAAACAACATATCATTTCTCACACTGAGAGCGTTTCTGATATGTTTGAGTTGGCTATCCTTCTTAAAGAAGTTGGCTTGGTTGATACAGAACGTGCGCGTGTCCAAATCGTTCCACTTTTTGAAACTATCGAAGACTTGGAAAACTCTAATGATATCATGAAACAATACCTTGGTTATGATATCGTTAAACGTTGGATTAAGAATAGCAATAACTACCAAGAAATCATGTTGGGTTACTCAGACTCTAACAAAGATGGTGGTTACTTGTCTTCAGGTTGGACGCTTTACAAAGCTCAAAACGAATTGACTAAGATTGGTGAAGAGCGTGGTATTAAGATTACCTTCTTCCATGGTCGTGGTGGTACTGTTGGTCGTGGTGGTGGCCCATCATACGATGCCATTACGTCTCAACCGTTTGGTACCATTAAAGACCGTATCCGTTTGACTGAACAAGGTGAAGTTATCGGTAATAAATATGGTAATAAGGATGCTGCCTACTACAATCTTGAAATGCTTGTTTCAGCTGCCCTTGACCGTATGGTAACACGTCAAATTGCAGATCCAGATGAATTGGTTGATTTCCGTGAAATTATGGACGGTATCGTTCAAGATTCTAATGTTATCTATCGCGATCTTGTCTTTGGAAACGAACATTTCTATGATTACTTCTTTGAAGCAAGCCCTATTAAAGAAGTCTCAAGTTTGAATATTGGTTCTCGTCCAGCTGCTCGTAAGACTATTACTGAGATTTCTGGTCTGCGTGCGATTCCTTGGGTATTCTCATGGTCACAAAACCGTATCATGTTCCCAGGTTGGTATGGTGTGGGTTCTGCCTTTAATCGCTTTATTCAAGCTGAAGAAGGCAACCTCGAGAAACTTCAACATATGTTTGAAACATGGCCATTCTTCCGTTCACTTTTGTCAAACGTAGACATGGTGCTTTCAAAATCAGATATGAATATCGCCTTCCACTATGCACAATTGGCAGAAAGTGAAGAAGTTCGTAGTGTCTTCAATATTATTTTGGATGAGTGGCAGTTGACTAAAGATGTCATTCTTGCGATTGAAAAACATGATGGCTTCCTAGATGAGAGTCCGTCACTTAAAGCAAGTTTGGACTTCCGTTTGCCATACTTCAATGTCTTGAACTACATCCAAATTGAATTGATTAAACGTCTTCGTAACAATGATTTGACCGATGACGAAATTAGCCTTATTCACATTACCATCAATGGTATTGCAACAGGTCTTCGTAACTCTGGTTAATCAAGTAAAGTTCATCACTTTAGTGGTGGGCTTTTTGTTATGGGAAAATTTCTGTTATAATAGGACCATGATTGCTATGGAAACGATTGAAAAGCTGTCCAAAGAAAAGCTTCCCATGATAACTGTCTTGGCTGGTGAGGATTTAGGGCAGTATAGTCAAGCTAAAGATAAATTTTTAAAACAAATTGGTTTCGATCCCAGTGACTTGACCTATTCTTATTTTGATATGTCAGAGACTGATTATCAAGATGCTGAGCTCGATTTAGAAAGTATGCCTTTTTTTGCCGATGAGAAGGTGGTCATTTTTGATCATTTCGCAGATATGACTACTGCTAAAAAGTCGTATCTGGATGAGAAAGAGTTGAAGCGTCTTGAAAATTATCTTGAGTCTCCTGTTGAAACAACTCGTCTTGTCTTAATGTCTGCAGGAAAGCTAGATGGAAAGCGTCGTTTAGTCAAACTTCTCAAACGTGATGCCATGGTGCTTGAAGCTAGTCCTTTAAAAGATGCAGAACTTAGAACCTATTTTCAAAAGCAGGCGCATCAAGAGGGGCTTACTTTTGATACAGGAGTTTTTGAGGAACTTTTGATCAAGTCCAATTTTGATTTTTCAGATGTTCAAAAAAACTTAGCTTTTCTAAAGGGATATAAAACTGAAGGGAATATCTCATCACAGGACATTGCTGAGGCTATTCCGAAAAGTTTGCAAGATAACATTTTTGATATGACGCAACTTCTTATACGAGGACAGATTCAGAGCGTTCGTGAATTGGTTCATGATTTACGGCTACAGGGTGAAGATGAGATTAAGTTGATTGCTGTTATGTTGGGACAGTTTCGTACCTATTTACAGGTTAAACTTTTATCTGCTCAAGGTAAAAGTGAGCAGCAAATTGTTTCAAGTCTCTCAGATTATCTAGGGCGTAAAGTTAATCAGTTTCAGGTTCGTTTTGCACTGAGAGATAGCCGTCCCTTATCAGTAGCATTCTTAAAGATGACGATTAAGATTTTAGTAGAGACAGATTACCAGATAAAAACAGGAACTTTAGATAAAGACTACTTGTTTGATTTAGCACTTTTAAAAATTCTATCAAACCGCTAGAGGTTTAGAGTTTTCTATGATTTTGTAAGCAAAATTTTTGAAAGCTCTACCACTTTGCGGTAAAATGAAGAAAAAATGAAAAGAGGACCTTTACTATGGCAATTATTCTTCCAGACCTTCCTTACGCATATGATGCTTTGGAACCATACATTGATGCTGAAACAATGACTCTTCACCACGATAAACACCATGCAACTTATGTAGCAAATGCTAATGCTGCTCTTGAAAAACACCCAGAAATTGGTGAAGACCTTGAAGCACTTTTGGCTGATGTGGAACAAATCCCAGCTGATATTCGTCAAGCACTTATTAATAATGGTGGTGGACACCTTAACCACGCACTTTTCTGGG
>ERZ773018.841-NODE-841-length-17477-cov-4.476237_pt1 | contig 17477 bp, 17 predicted proteins | sample MGYA00580840_ERZ773018 | MGnify/ENA primary metagenome ERZ773018 (study PRJEB29015, sample SAMEA2738125) | human oral metagenome | biome: human oral; feature: human-associated habitat; material: saliva | place: China | collected 2256 ... | reverse complement strand
GGCCTTCTAAGCCGTGGGTCGGGGGTTCGAATCCCTCCTGGATCACCAAAGAAATGTAATAGCCGTAAGGGTTTTAGCCCTTACGGTTATTTTTTTATTTGTTGAATAAAGGGCGATTGTATATGTCGATTGCATATAATTTTGCCATTAATTATGCAATTGGAATCGATGTTGTTGGAACATTAAGTGTACAAATCAGCAACGTATTTAAATTCCTGTTCTGGATTTTCTACTGCATGAGCATATACTTTAATAATCATTTCAGTAGTATCATGGCCAACAAGTTTAGCAATTGTTGTATAAGGCACATTTTGCCGTATTAAATGGCTAATATAGGTATGTCGAGCTACATGACTACTCATAGGTTTTGTGATTCCAAGTTGCTTACCTATGCTTTTAAAGTACCTATTAGTAAAATTCTTTTTTTCAATTGGTCCAGTACCAGTTGAATTTTCGAGAACCCATTTCGTTTTTGAATTACGCTGTGCAATTTTTAGTAAATGGACTAGGCGTGCACTGGTGAATGGGACAATACGTTTGCTACTTTTGGTTTTAGTTGCTTTTCTTGCCATACCAATCTCAGTTTTACCCCAGGATGAATTGACATGGATTTTTCCATGCTCATCATCAAGTATTTCAATCTCAGACCAATAAAGTGCTTGTAATTCACCAATTCTCAAACCCGTAAGAAAGAGAAGCAGTACGGGATATTCTTTGGGAGAATCTTTTAAATAATTCAATACGGTATCGACTTCCTCCCGAGTTAATGCTTCTTTTGGATGACAGGCTGATGTGTTTTTAGGCTTGATAAGTCCATCATAATAGATTTCTGGAATTAACTCTAAGCTATATAAATTACGAAGCGTTTGGCGTAAGATACTAAACGTCCTGCGTATATCAGATGCATATTGGTTAACAAACTTTTGTAGTAACCGTTTGTTAAGATCCTTTATGGGGATATCTTTAAAGAAGGGTTTTATGCGTTGTTCTATTAAACGTATATATGATTCACGTGTAGACGTAGCATAATCAGCTTCTTCGAAATAGCGTAAACAAAAGTTATAATAGCTTTCCTCTAGTTCGGGTTTAGAACTAGGTTGCTGGACTTTTGACTTGGCGAGTTCATTAATATAACGTAGTTTATATACCCCGTTATTACGATCATCTATAATTTCCTGCCTATGAGCTTCTGCTTTTTTTTGTGACAGGAATCCTTTACTTTTATAGGTAACTATAGTGCCATTTTCGTCTGTATATAAAGGAAGGTTACGAATATAGTAATAACGTTTACCGCTGCTTTGCAGGCTGCTAGAAATTGCACCAATACCTTTAGGTATAGGAAACATAATAAGTCCTTTCTCGCTATTGGTATAGGTGAATCGGTTCACGAAATCATTGTAGTGTACAGCGTAACATTTTGCAATAAATTTTTGCGCTATGTCTTCTGTAAGAATATATTCACGTCCTGCTTTACATAGTTTATTGAGCATTCCACTATTTTTTAATTGTAAGCGAATGGTTTGCGGATTTCGTTTTAGAAAATGAGCAAGCTCACGAATGGTGAGGCCCATTGTCTGCTTTAACATGAGCCACACCTCCTTCGTAAAGCGTTAAAGCTAAGTTAATTACAGTTAAAAGCAGATTAATACCGATGGAACATGCCTTGGTTGAGCAATGTGTTCCATTCGTTTGGAATAACTTCATTTTCTTTTAGAAATGAATGTTCTTCATCTTGATAGAAATCATTTATTGGTGTCTGATGTAGAACAATGCCGATGTTCATATGAAATTGAGTAAAGTATCTTTCCGAGTACTTTACCAAAGCATTTTTAGCCGCAATGTTTGGATTCAAACAAGTATGAATTTCCGGATATATAAATGTATCATCTATTAGAAATTCATACGCTCTTTCAACATTGTCACAGTATCCATACCCATTACTAGCAATACAGGACCAAAAAGTTTGTATTGGTCGATAGACAGCTTGGTTGTAATTAAATGACATAGGAATATCTGAATAATTGGCAGATGGAGACATTAATTTATTAGCGCTATTTACAGATGCACTATAATAGGGGGATAATTGAGAGAAAAATTCACCATAGGGCATTTTCAAATCCTCAGTTATCGTATCATTATGAATCACTGCAGTTCTTAGTAGAAGTTGTTGCTTCAGTAAAGCTGATGCCTCACCTTCCGATTCGACTCTTGCAAAATATGCTAGTCCATTAGAGTGCTGTTGCATTACTGCAAATAGTTGATTAAGATCTGTAGTTTTTAATATTTTATCTATTGTTAAGCCAATGAAGTATTTCATTATTATATCCTCCTCGTATTTAATAGATATTATTAATTTCCTTTATTTTGCTAAGGGATAAAGCAAGAAATTTTAGACTTTCTCCATTAATCATTACCTTTTTGTAATAGGTAGCTGATTTATGTGAGGCGTCTTTATATCCAATAGAATAACCTTCTATTCGCAACATTTTGAAAATATCATTATCACTTCTATTGAAATCGATATTTTGTTGCTTATAGTACTTCCTAATAATCGGCATGATAGCTGGTGGAAATAACCTTACTTCATCATTTTGGTAGTCAAAGAATCCAACGTAATCACTAGGTGATATTTGATAAGCTTCTTTGTTTTCAGCTATTGAAATCTTCTTCACTGCTCTTAACTGAGTAACTCCTTGTAGGAATAGAAGATGAGGTGCGCACTGATTAATGAGTAATTGATTATGTTGAATCAAATTATCAATAATGCGGCTCCAGTGTTGAAGTTTTGCACTGGCAGTTTTATTATCATAATAGCCCACCCAAAGCCCACATCTGACAACCAACATTGCGAGTCCGTTTAAAGCTCGACGACTTTCCTCCAATCTTGCCTCTTTAATTGTAGGATTTGGAGCTAGCTGCAATGTATATAATTGATGCTTTAGAGATGAATAATGCTCTTCTAGGAATCGTATGAAAAGTACCATATAATTCTCTAAGATAGATCCGCAATTTTGCTCAGCAGAGATGAAAACATCATCTTGAAAACTTTGCAAAACAGTATTATTTACCGTATCTCTATCAATGAAAACAGCGATATTACGCAACTTGGAAGAACGTGATAAATCATGAAAATATTCTTCGGCTGTCATTACAACAGAGAATTCCATATTAGTTCTCACAATATCTTCTCCACCATTTGTCGTCTTTGCACGTCCAGTTGAATCACCAACTTGACGCAAAAAACTTTCAAATTTTGCAAGATTATCTTTATTATTTACATCTGCTAAATCATCAAGAAGGATAGTATTATCCTTTAGTTTACTTGCGATGCGTTCAAATCCTGCAGTTGTAGAGGTGAAATTCACCTTATTATCAACTTTATAAAGTGAATATAAAATACTTGCTAGTGAGGTTTTTCTTGAACCTGAAATACCAATAATATCCATGATATATTGGATAGGATGCTGTGCATCTCTAAATATTCTTCCAGAGAAACCTGCGTGCGCATGTAAGAATAATGGAATAATTACACTTTCTTCTGCTACGGTTAAAATTTTCATTGCTTTTGAGTAGATATCATATTTATCAAGTCTGGTAATATCTGGGAGTTTTAATTCCCCCAAACAATTAGCATCATTACCTGATAAATAGCGAGGTCCATCATTGAGCAGTGCCCAACCACTTTCAATATAGATTGTTTTTGTTGGAAGGGTGGATTCGTATATGTCAAGTATATTTGCGATATACTCTGAGAGATAACCATCAGCCTTTTGTGTGCTTGTATCAAGTGTAATTTGAGGCATCGTTTCTTTTATTAATGAGAAAGCTGATGCAATACGATTACGAGGAATTCGGATAGAAGTTTGTTTATTTTCTGTAGAAACAGTAAATTCAATTTGTTCTTCTATCATGTTATTCGCGGATACGAGATTAATCTTGGCTATTGGTATCAGGATAAAATTTCCTATTCGCTTTTCTTTACCTTTAATCATTACGTACAGATTATTACTTTGAGTTGTATATCTATCCTGATTAGCAAAGAAAGCATGAGGGAAAGACTTTATCTGCTTTGGCAATCTAGTTTTATAGACACCATATGATGATGTAAGGTTTGCACTTACAAAATAACCATTTGGATTATTTTGTAAATTTTTTTGTGCCTTTCTGACTGTATTTTGTATGTTTTTCGGTGTACGATATGAAGTGTAAATATTACTATTTTCCTTTCTTACCTTAAACACAGAACATTCAAGTTTGTCAGAATTTTTAGGAAATGGCTTTGCCATTTCAATAACATCTTTCATATATACCTCCTGTAGGACGAATTTTTAATATATGAAGTTTTCAAAGATCTGTAGTGATTCTGGCGTAAGTCAGAATTGTATTAATGCTGACTAAAGAAATACTACGTTCAATCAAATTTGATTGATGATGTTATTATATGGTGATTTGTAAAATGAAACATGTATTTGCTGCGATATGTTTTGTAAATGAGTAAAAAGAGAAAAAGCCCAGTCGTGATTACGACTGGGCTATCATTGGATTAGCTCGAATGTTAGTTATTGGTTCGTGGCATTTCTAGGTATTTTTCGATTTGCGAAAAATCCTCTGGTATGGAAATTAACTGTAGTTTTAAATTAGTCAAATGCTCTCTTTTATTGATCTCCCGTAATGGATTTCTTCGAAGAATATACCAAGATGAGTAGTATTGTAATGCATAAAATCTTATAAGTAATCGCAAGTATTCCCAGTTATGGGTATCAAAATTATCATGGCCTTTGTAATTCAACGGGATATTTACGCATTTTATTGTATCTGATAAATCAATATATGCTAAAGGCTCGTTAGTGCTAGATAAAAAATCGGAGTTTAAATAGAGCAAACTTTGCATGTTAGTACGTAGAATGTTATTTACAGGGCTAGATAACTTATAAAATGTTTGTTTACTTAGATTTGTATTACCAGATTGATCAAACGTTTTTTCTTTAAATACATTGGTTTTTTCGAAATTTTCTATTTGAGCGGTTGAAACTACGATATAAATGGCTTTTAAAAAGGTAAAGAACCAAAGAATGTCTAATTTAATAGGAATTTTACTCTCTGATATAGGTGCATCATAATCTAGTAGGTATGGTGATAGAGATTTAAAAATCGAATTCCATTTAATCTTCTCTGTATCTATAGTATTACTTGATGCAATATATGCAGTAAGAATATCAGTGAGTTGTTGCTTAAAAAATTTATCTGAAGAAACTTGTGTGTTGCATTTGATTAAATGTTGATATACTTGGTTTTGTGGATATAAATTATTATTTTCACGATCTAATCTATTAAGATAATTTATGATTTTACCTTTGTTGTTTAATAAGAATTCCATGGCAACTTTATGTGTATTAGCAGAAGGAAGGGCAGAAGGAAGGGTATGTGTCATTATATTTCTTATGGCTATTGTGAGTTTTGTGTGCTTGTTCGCCTGATATATAAAAAAATAAGCTACACAGCGCATGAAGTCATTCATACCATTAAGCTTCTCTCTATTATAGATATTTTGATTCAGTACGTAAGTTCGTAAAAGAATTTCATTAATAGTATAACTAGAAACATTATTGAAATCTACAGGATTTTCTTTTACTATATTTCTAAATTCGGACCACATTCTTGAGTGCCATATATATGAAATAAAGATGGCTTCATCTAAAGAGATTGAACCATTTATATGTAATAATGTATTAAATTCATCACAGTAATTGCCATTGGCAATTACTGTTCCAAAAAATGAACCTAACGAAGTATTATCTTCATTTTGTAAAATGGATGCGTTATCTTGTGTGTACGAAATATCACTATCAAAAAAAATTCGATTTGGATTACCTACACTAGAGTAGGCACCTGTATAATCTTGATATGAAATATTGTTTATATATTTTATGCTTTTTATTTTTTTATCTTTACGGTTAATACTATCATACTTCCAAATTGTATAAGCCAAGTATACATATATAAAACGAGCTATATTTTCAGTTAAGTAATAGATAGTATGATTGTCGACTTTGATAATGTAATGGTTTTCTGTGTTTGTGTTAGGATTTGTTATAATCGGTAAACTTTTAGATATATCCTTTAATAAATTCATAAATCTATTTGGATAATGTGAGGGAGCATCGTAGTATCGTTTATAAAATCTACCATAAAATTTTTCTATAAACTCTGAAAGGGATAATTTCAAACTTTGCGGAAATTCTGAAAAATTATCTAATTCACTGAGAAATAGATCTTCTAGTTTTATTGGATTAGACTCATTCTGGGGTTCAATGAGTTGTAAATCATCAATTACCAGTAGATTATTTAATAATAAATAAGCTACTGGTAACTTTATTTTTGTTTTTATATAAGGTGCACTTTCGATATAACAAGGTATATGGGCGGACCAATTGCATTTTTTTTCTTTTTCAAGAGTTTTTTTTGCCTCAGAATCAATAGAAATCCTAGTTGGTTGAAATTGTTTTTTTAAGTTATATTGATCGACGTCAAAATTGGCAACTAAATCATCTATATAGCCACTGCGCGATATAGAAGCTTCTACATCATTAATTTCCCCTAGTACCAATAAAGGATATAAAATTTCATAGGAATATCGTTGTGTATTAATGTATTTAATGACTTGACGTAAGATATTAGTATTAATTAGACTAAAGGCATTATTTTTATTCATCATGTAGTCTTTCTCTATTTTAGAAAATATAGAACTATGGTTTGTATTCGTCAAATTTAATAGGTGTTAAACCATATTTTATAAGAATAGTGTTTACTTTTTTCTTATAATATAGCACACTTCCCTGTTGACGCCATAGCTCGCCATTAATACTAGTTGTATTTATAATAATATGAATATGAAGCTGATTGGGTTTATTGATATGAACTGCCCCAAAACATTGACGCTGATCATGTATTAGTGCGAGCGCAATCTCTTTTGCAACTGCACACAGATATAGATGTGACTTACCATTAAGATTTTCGTCAAAACAAAAAATAAAATGTACGTAAGGGGATGTATATTTCTTATTATGACATCGTCGGACTAATTCCATTTCTTTAACTGCAGTTAATAGACCTACGCCAATTGTAAAACTTAAATCTGATGAAGTTTTACTCGGATCTAATACATAGTCGTATATTCCTTGAAGCGTTCTTGGAGTTCTGTTTTCAAATCTAAGTATTGACATCTTATTTTACCTCAATTCTATTTATCAATTCATTTAATTCATCAGTATAGTTTGTAGAAGATTCAATGGGGAGTCGTGCTATTTTACTTCGTAATTCATATAATAAAGTTATAATTGGTTGGAAGCTCTCGCTACTGTATAGTGTATGTGATAAAGCTGTTCTTGTGACATATTCTGATAGTGATAAATTTGCTTCATTAGCTTTAGACTTTATTTGGTTTTTATTGGATTCACTGATTCTAATTTTTAAGATGGATTGTTTTGTTTCTTTTTTTTTCATAGTAAACACCTCATAATTTTAATATTTATTATTTGTATGTTTATTTGATTATTATTGATTAATAGAGATGCATAAGTCTTTATACAGAATCAGAATGCTTATATTTAGTTATATCAAGTTAGACAAATGTGGACACATTTATATAATTTCTCTTTTTACTCTTTTTCAACAATTAAAAGAAGATATAATACTTAGTACCTATATGTGTTAAAATTTGCGGAATTAGAGGAAAAAGAGAAAAAAATACTGATTATAAGAGTATAGTCAGTATTTTTTAAATTATATTAGTCGTCGTCTTTGGTTAGTAGGTAAAGAATTACAGCGCCTACAGCTTCAACGATTATACTGGTTACAGTTGGAGTCATACGTATCACCTCCTTTCATTGGAATTGCTTATTAAGCAGAGACTAAATGCTTCTTCTGGCAATTCATACACAAAGGTATATGGTAACGTTGTTTGGAGTAACTAGATACTTTACTGGATATAGCACATCCACAATCTGTACACTGTAAATCATCAGTTGTCATATTTTGTGGAGAAATCACTTTCTTTCTTGTAATAGATACATTAGGTTGAGACATCGTTTGTGTATTAAGGTCTGTATTGTTATCAGCTTCTGGGTCATCTCCAGTAGCAATACAGAAACTAAGCATATAAGCGTATTTTATAGCCGCTGTTTCAGCTTTCATGATGGCCTTATCACCACTATCTTGCCCTGAACCAATACCACTAATTTGAACAGATTCACCTGTCGCTACATCAATAATGGATATAGTAACGCTAATTGTAGCGTGCTTATCAATATTACCTTTGGCTGTTTGTACCTCTCGTAAATCAAGAAGGGTAGGGGTAACAGCTGTAATTAGACCTACACTTGTAAGAGCGTCGTTTACACGCTCTAACACATCGCTACTAGTAACGTAAGAATACCCATGAAAGGTATTTTCACCTGTTTTTTCAATGTAGCTACAACTTTTCATAGCAAGTGATAGCTTTTCATATAATGCTGTATTCGTCATTTTTGTTCCTCCGCTTGCACACCAGTTCGTGCTAAATAATAACTTAGACCAGCAGATGCATCCATATGTACATTACCATCCCAACGATATGTAAAATGATTTAAGACGTCATTAATTGTTGACGTATTGACCACCCCATATTTAGAAAGTAAGTCTTTCCATAAAGGGTACGTTTTTGGGGTCAAGTACGCTTGAATATCAAGTGTATCATTTAATCGAATAGGAGCTTCCTTTAACAATCGTTGTATCATATCTTTTGGTGTTTCAGTATTTCGATCCCAATTGATTTTAGATACAATGACAGCTCCACTGCATAGATACCCCGTAACAGTATTGTTTTCCTCAATTAATAGAAGAATAGGTTTACTATGACTTTTATGTAAATCAAGTAATGATATAGGCCAATAAGAAATAACTTCAGTTTCCATATGGTTTGCTGTTTTGGCTCGCTGTAACTCGGATACCTTAGATTGAGAAATACCCACCATATACATCCATTCCTGGCTATCTATGGTGGGTAAAATAAACTGATAAGTATATTGATTGTCTTGTCCTGACATTAGTGCATCTCTTTCTTTCCATGCATCTTGTAAAGGTGTGTTAGAGTAAGTTTTCTTAAATATGAGCTGTGGAATCTCGGTATAGGCTAACGAGTAGAGAGTAGGACTATGTTTGTTTTTGCGATGAATGTCTGCTAAATCTGAAATGAGCGATTGACTCCGTTTACATACATATCGATCTAGCACTCTAATTTTATTTTGAATTCGTTTTACTAGAGACACATATAGGCTTGTGTCTGTAATAATAATGCCACAGTATTGTGTCATAATGGCTCCTTTCAATTATGCTGATTTTACTTGTTGTGATTCTTCAATGGCTCTACATTGTGCCGATACAGCACAATAGCTTTCACACTTTTTACCATGCCAAGTTTCACGTTGGCTACATTTCTTTGGTACAACACCGGTTTCTATCGCTTGTTGTAACCGTTTTGCTTTAGCTTCCATATATCGTTTCAACCAATGATTGCTAATAGGGTTAATGGGGATAAGATATAACGGCTGTGTTATACCTCGTTCTGAAGCAATGCGTAAGCCTGTATCCCGACAAAGGGCTTGAATCACCATAGATGATACCGTATAGTTTTCTTCCTCTAACAGCAATCGGTAGTAGTTTAATTGTAAAGCCCAATCTAACACATGACGTACACCATCAGTAAATAACTCCTTACGTGTTTTAGGTTGGCCTTTCTTCAAACCTGTTTTATATATTTCACCGGTTTCTACATCTTTTTTGTAGTACCCTAACGCTCTCATTAACTTATAAGAACTCGTAATTTTCAAATCACCCAGTGTGGTATCCGTATTGGATAACACTTGCCCATATAAATCAAGCTGTCCTGTTGTGGTGGTATTCTTTAAACGTTCTTCTGAAAGCATATTGCCACTGGTATGACGCTCTGTAATGGTATGCACAGCGGAACCATGTAAAGCATATAGTTGTTTTTGTGGATCTACGGCATATTCAGTAATCTTTTTTAGATATAATTCACGAGTACCACTTAATAATTCGGTAACAGAAGGCTTAGTTAAATTACGTTCTAATGATGAAGCTACAGCACGTAAGGTTGGTAGAAACATACATCTTGTACCTTGAGGGCATCGTAATAAGCATTCATACATATTAATTTCATCCCCATTGGGACAAATAAATCGTTTAGCTGGCATAATATCCTCCTTATAATTGACCACATTCACTCATACTATGAAACTCACCATGTCCGATGATGATATGGTCTAAGACAGGAATATCAAAAAGCCTACCAGCCTCTACAATTCGTTTGGTACCACGAATGTCTAACTCACTAGGATGCGAGTCTCCAGATGGGTGGTTATGAACAATGACAATTCCACATGCCTTCAAGCGAACTGCCGAAGAGAAAATGCATTTAATATCAAGTGAAGCACTTGTCACATCACCAATAGAAATATCTTCAAATTTAATAAGGTGATTACGAGCATTAAGATATAACACTCGTACGTGTTCGGTTTCAAAATATTGCATATCTGACATCGCTTTGTAGATATCAATAGGTCTACCTACATTAATAGGGGCTTTACGAGTACGATTCTGTACATTCTTAATGATAGACTTAATAGCTCGTAGTTTAGCAATGCCACGGTTACCCATACCAGGTGCATCATACCATTCAGATTCTTCTGCATGAAATAACGCATCATATGGATCGCCATAGCGTTCAACTAATTCTTGTACGGATGCTTTTGGTAATAGTTCTGTTAACATAGTTTCAACTGTTGTATTCATAATAGATTCTCCTTATATTGAAATAACTTAGTTAGACTTATAGCTGGCGATATGACACCAGTTATTTGCATTAGATGCTTTAATATATCGATTGATTTTAGAGTGAATGGCTTTAAAGCCATCAAAAATATCAATGTGTAACGTTGGATATGTTTTAGCTAAGAAGCGTTTGAATGCCATTAAACTAATAAAATAGTTGACGTCATACGTTTCATCAATATACAGTTCAAATTTAATTCGTATAGGTAAATATATCTGTGATGTATCCGTATTGATATATATTAGTTCTGAATGCTCCTCTGATAGATAATGTAGTTTCACAGTGGGCGATAAGTACACACGACAATATTCCAGATCAATAGGATGTGTTCCGTCTTGGCTCTCTGTATGAATACGAAGGATGTACTCCTTAGTTTGTGTATGTTGATAGATATCATAATCAATGATGATATGTTTTCGACTATCTGACAGCAGATTGGCAAACATGCCCATACGAACAAGGGGGATATCTAAACGTTCGACTTGCTCTGTAAAAGCCCATTGTAAAGCTTTTAGTAATGGCTGAAGGCTTAATTGTTTCTTGCTAATAAATAGAAATGTGTTTTGGTAATATTTGTTCATACCAATCCTCCAAATAAAAATACCCCTAGGTGTCAGTGCACCTAGGGGAGAACCTTAAGGAATAGCTATATATGCTATCAATCTTATAATATACAATTGAAAAGATAGACTTTTTCAATTCAATAGTCATAGAGCATATAATTTGTACGCATTCTGCTATATTAATTTTGTAATTTATAGAATATAAAATTAATACTATAGCAAATATAATTAAGTTTTATAAGAAATTATATATTTTTTTTATTATCCTATTTTTTAATCTAACATAACAATCTGTTCCTAGCTCCATCTTCTGAAGTTCTAGGATTGTCTTTAAAGTTATGAGCTCATCTAAAGAGCCTGATTGTTCTATTATTCTATTAAACGCTTCATATAGATCAATTGGGAGCTCTTTTAAATTTCCTTTTTTGCTTGAGTCTGACTTCATTGATATATCCTCACAAGTAATAACAGTAGTACTTTATACCTTCTTTAGGCGTAGATTGTTTCTTTGATTGATGGTTATAAATTTTAACTTTGGTTGCACGAAATTATAGAGTAGAGATAAAGAGTATATATAATTAGGATTTATAGTTTTTTATAAACCATTTTGCCTATACCCATTTTTAATTGTGTGTATTCACTTGAAGTAAAACTCTCTTTATATTGTTCTATTAGTGTCTTTAGGAGTTGGAATTCTTCTAAAGAACTTGCTTTTGTAATCAAGGTAACAAAAGCCTTATATAGTGGATACGGCTTTGGAATAAGATCATCTTCTTTAAAGAAGGCCGCCAACTCGTTTAGGATATCTTGCTCAGTGTTAACTTTATCATTTTTAACTTTTTCTTTTGACATATACATCCTCCTTAAATATAAATCTTATCATCACAACACAATTCTCTGACTTTATTATATCATTAATCATTACCTATATATATTAATGTGCAAATAATACATTTTTAGAATAATGTATTAGCTGCTATAAGGTCAGACGATAGCGCTATTTATTCATGTTATTGTTTGTATTTTAGCTTCTTAGTAATATGGAATAATTAAAATAAGTTCTTATTAACTCAAAAAGGCGTTTAAAGTTGTTTGGTAATTAACATATAAATAATATTAAAGAAAGGAGGATAATTATGTTGATAGAGAAAAAAGTTCTTTATGTCGCAGAGGCAGCGTCACTTCTTGGCTGTTGTGCACAAGTAGTATATCAACTAATAGAAGCCGGTAAACTTCAAGCCTATAAAGAGGAAGGTAGAAAATGTTGGAGAATACCAGCAGAGGCTTTAGATCTTTACATAAAGAATTGCCAAGATAGGTTTTTGGCAAAATAAAAATAGGATTCAATATCTGGTTTTGTATTACGTTATGGTTCTATGATATGAGTTTTGTATAATCTGGTTTGATTTCTAGCAAACTTCTAACATAGAAGTAATATATATAATTAAGGAGGTATTGAATATGCTATTAAATCAAGAAAATGATATATTAACTGTAGATGATTTATGTGAAGTCTTAAGAATTGGTAAAAATGCTGCATACAAGTTAATTAATTCAGGCAAATTAAAATGCTACCGTATTAATAGAACATGGAAAATCCCAAGACAAAGTGTAGAAGAATATATAGATGAGGCTAGAAATAGTTATTTTATTGCATAATTTATCCCCTAGGGCCAATGGCTCTAGGGGATGTTTTGACTATATTGGTATGATATACTGAGTGTATATTTCGTAGTCTTTGGGGGAGCCGTATGATACAGATACAACTAAAACAATTTCAACAAGATGCTATTGATAAGATTTTGGAACAATTTGAAAACCCTGATGGAACACAGAAAATGTTGGTAAAAGCACCAACAGGTAGTGGTAAAACGATCACATTAATTGGCTTGATTGAACGGATGGAGGCTGATTATCCTGGGAGATATGTGTATTGCTGGCTAACACCAGGTAAAGGGGAGTTGGAAGAACAGTCTGAAGAAAAGATGAAAAGATTTTCACCTTCATTAAATACAGGAAATCTTAATGATGTATTAACTTCTGGATTTAATGCTGATATAACGTATTTTATTAACTGGGAATCTATTACTAAAAAAGGCAATCGTGCTATAAAAGATAGTGAAAGAAAGAGTTTATATACGCAAATTGCTACAGCACATACGAATGGTATTGAATTTGTTGTACTAATTGATGAAGAGCACCAAAATAATACAGCAAAAGCTCGTGATGTTATTGATGCAATGAATCCTGTACGTGAAATCCGTGTATCAGCAACACCTGATTTACGTAGAGGTATAGATTCATATGTTATTACAGAAGATGTAGTTATTTCAGAACAGCTTATTACAAAAGCTTTATATATTAATAAAGATTTAGAAACTAATTTTCTAAGAGATGAATATGATGAACTTAACTTACTTTTAGATAAAGCTGATGAGACTCGGAAATCCATAGTGTCAGCTTATCAAAAAAGAGGCGAATCAATTAATCCGCTTGTTTTAGTCCAGTTTCCTAGTTTAAGTGATGATCTAATTATCCGTGTCGAAAAAATTCTTGAAGATAAGGGATATACCTATGATAATAACTTGGTTGCAAGTTGGTTTAGTGCGGAAAGTAAAGCTGATAAGGCGATGAACTCTAAAAAGCTAGGAAAAATCAATATTGGTGATATAAATGATTCGGATAGTGTGACTCATAATGATGCAAAACCATGTTTTTTGTTATTTAAACAGGCATTATCAACTGGATGGGATTGCCCACGAGCCAAAGTGCTAGTGAAGTTGCGAGATAATATGAACGAAACATTCGAAATTCAAACACTTGGTCGATTACGGAGAATGCCAAAAGCAGTTCATTATGGTGATGATATTTTGGATTGTGCATATCTTTATACCCTAGATGAAAAATACAAAGAGGCTGTTATTCATGATGGTACAGGATATGAAGTAAAGCGTGTCTTTTTAAAACCAGAGGCAAAACCAATAAAAATTTATAAAGAGTATATTGATAATAATCATAATCATATTGATATGAAGCAAGCTCGTAAATTATTATATACATATTTTATGGATACATTTAATTTAACATCATTAGTTAAGAACCCAAATGGTGAAAATTATAATAAACATATATTGGACTCGAATGGATTTGTATTTGGAACTAAGCTAATTCGAAAATTTTTAAATGGGAGGTTTAGAACTCTTGCTGATGTTATAAATGCAACTAGTGATAATGATGTAAAATTTGAGGTGAATACACATGTTCATGGTTTATTATTAAGGCATGAGATAGGCCGTTTCTCAAAAGTTTTGGGATTAGACTATGATAATACACAACGACTTATTAGGACTTTATTTATGTCTGGCAGGATATCGCGTACTTCTTTAGCATATAAAATCATTTCCCTTGAATTGCGTGAATACTATGCTTTTATTATTAACAATAAAGAATTAATTTACGATGCTTTAGTTGATTTTGAGAAAAAAAGTAAATCATTATCTCAAAGGCCTCAACAAAATCAAATTTTTGTAGATGTTAAAGAAGAGACTTCCTCTATTTTGTCTGAAGAGGTTTATCCTATAATACCTGAGACTCATTCGATTAATTTCGCAAAAAATGTATATAATGACTATGATTCCTCTATGTTAGATTTTAGGTCTACACCAGAGAAACTGTTTGAAAAATATTGTGAAACATTGAAATCCATTAAATTTATCTATAAAAATGGTGATAAAGGGGTAAATTATATTTCGATGGTTTATCAGATGGCATTAGGTCGGGCTCGTAGTTTCTACCCTGATTATTTAGTTCAGATGTCTGATGGTACAATATGGATAATAGAAACAAAAGGAGGGGAAACCAAGTCTGGTCAAGATAAAAATATTGATATTGAAGCCAAGCACAAGTTTGATGCGTTAGTAGCATATGCAAAAAAATATAATTTAAGATATGGTTTTGTACGAGATAAGAATACGGATTTATACATTAATACAACTGATAATTGGACAGAAGATTTATCTGACACATCTGTATGGAAACGTATTGAAACAATTCTAAAATAGAGGTATGGTATGGCAAATTTATCACAAGAAAAACGAAATCGCTTGCTTTCGTTTTTGGAATCATTGCGTGAAGTAAATAAAGATGATGTTTCTAGCCTTCGTGCTATTAATGAGATTGAACAAGTATTGAATGAAAAAAAGTATGGATTAGTATGGGAAGAGCATACAGAGTTAGTTGATGAATTAGTAGAGAAGAATGTTCTGATTTTTAATGAAAGTAGATCAAAGCAAATTAAAAAGGGAAATAATGACGTTTATAATTTTCTTCTAGAAGGGGATAATTTGCATTCTTTAAAACTACTAGAAAAGACACATAAGGGTAAAATTAATGTAATATATATAGATCCACCATATAATACAGGCAATAAAGATTTTAAGTATAATGACCAATTTGTTGATTCTAATGATGCTTATGCACATAGTAAATGGTTGAGTTTTATGTCTGTTAGATTACAAATAGCTAAGAAGTTATTATCTGATGATGGAATTATATTTATTAGTATTGATGATAATGAACAAGCTCCTTTGAAGTTGCTCTGTGATGAGATTTTTGGTGATACTAATTTTATTGGACAGTTACATTGGAAACGAAAAAAACAACCATCTTATTTACATGGAAATATAGCTGGTGTAATGGAATATATTACTGTATTTGCAAAGAATAGAGTGAAGGCACCTAAATTAGCTATAGCCACAACCACTGATTCTACCACTCGTGTAGATAATGCATCTAATCAAGCTTCTGTAAGGGAGATAAAAGCTGGAATAAGAGTGAAGCTTGCTTCCGATATTACGTGTATCTCTAAAGGTGTTTATAAAAATAAAACTATGTCCACTGAGTTTCTGGATGATGTATATATAGAAAATGGGCGAACTAAAAACTCTTTTAGAGCAGTTGCAAAATATAGAGATAGTCAAGAACGAATTAATCAATTTTGTGATGAAGATGTACTTTTTATTACGAAAAACTATAGTTTTAGGAGAGATAAACTCCAAGCAGATCTAAATAATAGAAAGGCAATAACAGATTTATTACTAGATTGGGGGGACAATCAAGATGCTGATAAAGAATTTAAGGCGATAATAAAAACTGACAATTTTTCTTATCCCAAACCATCTAGTTTGATTTATAATCTTATAAAGTCATATGGTGAGAATGATATTACTGTATTAGATTTTTTTGCTGGATCAGGAACCACAGGTCATGCTGTTGCAAGATTAAATAGTGATGATGGTAGTCAACGTAAATATATTCTTTGTACGAATAATGAAAATAATATCTGTGAGGAAGTTACTTATCAAAGATTAGTCAATATACAAAATGAGTTACCTCATAATCTTAAGTATTTTAAGACTGGATTTATAAGTAAGACGGTGAATACTTCTTTAATCGATAATCTGCTCGACTATATTAGACCGTTGGTTGAGTTAGAATATGCATGTGATATTGATAATTCATTAATGAGAATTTTTTTGAATGAAGATGAGTTTGATATGTTTATGGAGGATAATGAAGATATTACTTTAAAAAGAGTATTTTTAGCTTCGGATATTTTCATGTCGTCAGAGCAAGAACAGAAGTTAGCTGAAGCTAATTGTGAAATAATTCGTATTCCAGAATATTATTATAGGGATGAATTAATTGAAACTGGTGATATATAAAATTTTATTACCTACTTACTATATATAAAAAGGAAGGGGCTTCGCCCTTCCTTTTTATATATATGTTGTAGGATTAAAAATGATTTATATACGTTATATTAGTTTATATACTATTGGAATTTTGGAACATTGGAATTCTGTTAATGGAATAAAAAAGTGAACAGATACTTCGTGCAAGTATAAAAAAATAACGTAATTATGCTTGCATATATACTTGCAAACATATATAAATGCTGGTGAACCTAGATAAATACTGACTTTGGCTACACACTTCTAAGCCGTGGGTCGGGGGTTCGAATCCCT
>ERZ773018.835-NODE-835-length-17579-cov-6.280415_pt1 | contig 17579 bp, 23 predicted proteins | sample MGYA00580840_ERZ773018 | MGnify/ENA primary metagenome ERZ773018 (study PRJEB29015, sample SAMEA2738125) | human oral metagenome | biome: human oral; feature: human-associated habitat; material: saliva | place: China | collected 2256 ... | reverse complement strand
TATAATTTAATAATATGCTTTGTTATTATAAAAATACTTTCGTACTAAAATATCTACGTATTAAAATATTTAATTAAAAGTCTATATAATAATTATGTTTCCATTTTTCGTTTATATCTATCGAGTAACTCTGCTCATTCGATGTAAAGCGTTGTGTACGAATAGGTTTAACAGCATATTGTGTACGTGTTCCGATAGGCGTAACAGCACCTCCACCCCATCGAAAAGAGTAGAAAATCTGTGTTTCATATCCTCTCTCACCAACGTTATCGACGCATAAACACCGCTTACCACCCCACCAGCCATTTGGCAAAGTATGACGACGTAAGAGTAAAGCTTCGCTCTTTGTTGGTAATCGGTAAGGCAAAATACGCCTGCATATAGATTGATATAACCTGCTTATATCATCATATTGAAGCGGATAGAGTTCCAAACTGGCAACATAAAAAGAGGCAGTATCATTCTTAAACAAGAACATTTCACGCTGTGTATTTAAGCTATCTGTTCCCTTTTTGTCGCCAATATGGCTCGAATGATGTTTAGTCGAAGTCTCCAAATCGGTATAAGGCTTTTCACATCCAAAGAGAAGGAACGTGGCTACAGCTGTCGAGCAAAAAACTCGACAGCAAGTCTTAAAGTATAAATAATCAGAAATTCTGTGCATAATATTCGTTCCATTGTGTGTTAAGAGCAAAAGACATCTGGTTACTTTTCCCAAACAGTTCGCCAGAAAGGACTGTTGTACGGTTCATTTTCATCTGTACAGAAGGCACAACGATTTGTGAAAGCACCTTCCCGTTATCGTCTTTAGCCACCAATGTTACATTCGTACTCCACGCTTCTGCTGAAGGTGATAATGAATATACCGCCAAGGAAGCATCCTTTGTGCCTACGAAATTCTTAATATTAATGCTATAATGTGTCACATTATCATTAACTGCAAAGAGCGAAGGAACACTAAGTGACTTATACCATGTCGCAAGTTCTAAGTCCAAGATAACAGCTGACAGGGGGACAACATCCGTAATTTTAACATTCAAACGTGTGGCAACACGTTCCAGTGTAATACGCTGTACAGTTTCCATTCCCGAAGCAACACTCACATTAACCTCTTTAGCAAAGGTGTCACTTGCCTTCGCCCATGTGATAACATCAGACGATAGAGTAGGGTGAGTTCCACGTGAAGCGACAATGCGAATGACATGCTGACCATAGTCAAGCTTTACCGAAGGCTTACCAAAGTCTTCATCAGTAGCACCCTGATGTATCGTCTGTTTCAACTCTCCTCCTACATAATCGAACAGCCACAGGTCGGTCATACCGACACCATCTGCCGTAAAAGACGGTGTTTCAGAAGCACGAGTTACGACTTTCTTAGCCATATTCTCCGTTCTTTGCGTAAAACCATTACACAAGAAAGTAATCGTTTTCTGTTGTGTTACAGGCACTTCAAGGTGTGAATCACTCTCACTACTACAAGCAGATAGTAATACAACTACTAAAACTGCAAAATAAATAACCTTTTTCATAAATGATTAGTTTAATAGATTTGTATAATAATATATTAATAACGAGTTAATTAGTAAACTCGCTTTTTAGTAAGCAATATAATATGTTTATTATTTTCATATAAATAAAAGTACGAAAGTACGTATGTACGAAAATATTTTAATATTTAATATGTTTATTTTTTATGTAAGAAGATGAAAACTTAAGAATATCCTTTACGAAGAGTTCAGAAAGGACGGCAGCGGCAGGATCAGGAGGAGAGAAAGCTCAAATTCTTTCCAATTTATTACAAATTGGAAAGAATTTACGATCAAGACGGAGGGCAAATGACATCTATCGGTGTGACGGAAATAGACAATGCTGTATGAGGAAGTATCAATCAGAGAGTCTTTACCATCAATCAAGAAAGAATTTGAACCTGTCCTTTTATTATAATAAGGATTTATGCCCTGTATCTTTGCTTTTCTATCAAGGGGAGGGTGGGGGAAGTGTAGCAGTATTTAGCTGACACCTATCCCCATTCCTTTACTCCTTAAAGCCCATAGCGTTCATATCAGCCCTGTGCTGACGTACCGCCTTAATCTCTGCAATTCGCTCTTTCGTAATACCTGTTTCACGTGATGTTTTCACGTGTAAGAGTTCAGGACGGCGCGAATAATCCACATCGGTCAAACCAATACCACGCTTAGGATAGAGAGTAGGAGAAACGGCTGGATCATACTCCTCTTCCCATTCGTCAAGCGGCTGAAGGTCGCCAAGACGTGAAGCGCGATACTTACGATCTCTATGTATCCAGATGTTCTGTGCCCATTCAGCCATCAAATCCAACTGATGAAGAACGCTCGACCAGTCAACATCTTTACCTTTTAAGTCATCCATACATCCACGCAGTTCAAGGTAAGCGTTTAAGCCTGGCACCTTTGCGACAGGACGTGGCTCATCATATTCCTCGTCATAAACACGACCAAGAATGTCCTCGATATACTCCTTTACAGTTATACCCCGCTTTGCAGCCTCACGTCCATTCTCAATAGCCAAGGCACGACCATCAAGATAAGTCCGTCGACCTTCCTCAGCGATTTGCGCCTGCGTAGTAGTACCGTCTTTCCGTACTCGTGTAATACCACGCTGCGTAGGAAATGAGACATACCGTGCAACCACACGTGGGTATCTCGTTCCTATAATACTTAATCCTAAATCTGTACGTGTCATCTCACGCGTCACGATAAAGGGCGAATTTGCCTGCATATTGTCGTTAAACTTCGGACAAGCATTAGGCATCCAAACAGGCAATGCTGTCAATTTTTTATTCTCTTTATTATTATTTTCCATACATATTGCCCGTCACGCCGATAGCCCAGCTATTTCTTTTTATTAACGTTTTACAGTTTTATCAAAACTAATTCCTGATATATCATCAAGAGAAATAATATTAGAGCATTTGTCATTATCAACAAAGACAAGTTTTTCTGTACGAAATAAATAAGAACAATTTTGAACCATGTGATACCGAACACCACAAATCGAAGTACCATTTTTCAAAAGTACAGAAACAGTCTTACAACAATTTTCGTTAGGTTCATCTTCTATATCTACATTATTTTCAACACGTATTATTGTATCTAAAAAAGAAAGAACATAATCAAATTCTTTTGCCGTCATACATTTTGCCCGTCATGCCGATAGCTCAGCTTTTTATGTTTATAAATAATCTATCTTAAGAACGTCCTTATTTACTATCGCAAATGAAGAACGGCTACAATCGCAATTAGTCTCAAGGAAATGCTGACACTCGTCAAACGACCCCTCATACACAGGCGTTTGTTTCCACCCGCCTATTGTTTCCTGCACACAAAAAACATCCATGATATGAACTTTTTATATTTTCTAAAGCACTTCCGAATGATAAGCCTGCAACCACTCTGGTATCTCTCGCAAAACACGTGCTTCCTCCAGTGCGTCCATAGGACTATCTCGTAAGTAAGTTATCTCTCGAGTTTCATTGAACTCACCCTCTTTGAAACGAACAACAAAAGTTCCTTCTGGATCACCTACAACCCACCAACCTTCGTCTTTACTACTCTGTAGAACGAAACGATTAAAGGCTGATAACGTGATATCCTCCTCTTTCACAAGGTGAGCAGCCGTAACAGTAGCCTTACCAATAAACTCAATAGTTTTTGGCAGCGACATAAACCGCTCTATAGCATCCTCTTTATCCTTACCAACCGAAGTAACGTGAATCTCGTTTCCATTCGATAAGGTAACATTAAATGTGTATCTTTTCATTTTCCATTCCCCGTTAAGCCAGATAGGCCAGCTATTTATTTTTTAAATATTTTCCAATTATTTTCTCACACTATATTAGTGATGGTTGTATTTCAATATTATGATGCCACCCCGTACCATCTGCCATTGGAACGTCATACTCTTTCGTCTCAAGATAAATACTATCTTCTTGATTGCGCAAGAAAAAATAGGTACCACTACCATCAGCTTTCAGAAGATGAAAGTCAGACGTACCAAGTTCTTTCTCAACGGCTAACTTCAAGGCTTCCTTAAAAACCAAGTCACCAAAAACAGACACACGAGGAGTTTTACGACAGTCATGGAATCCTCCATAAATTGCACCACGTATCTTACCATCAGCAACTATGAGACGATAGACACCTGCACCTTGATAAGCAGACAACCAATAACGACCATCTTCGTCCGTCTCGTCTTTCTTGTCGCACCAGGCTATAACCTTAGCAGCACTCTCCATCAACTCAGGAGCAGCGTCCTTGATAGCCCTATTACCTTCCTCCTCAGAAATCTCTTCACGAACCAAAGAAAAATTAATTTTCAATGGTTTAAGATAATAAAGGAAATACCCTTTATACCCTTTTTTCAGTCCCGACTGCCAACGACCGTCTACTTTCCTCAAATAAATAACATCTTCTGGCCAAATAGACGAAGACGAAAAATAACGTCCGATTGCCACAACCTCTGCGTTCTCTGCTCTCTTTTCAAAGGCTGCAATATTCTTTGGAGTACCAGACATACGACAAACCTCTCTGCCATTGGTACCGATAAATGAAGTGTAGTCTCTCATATACTTTCCCCGTCAAACCGTTAGGTCAGCTATTTATGATATTCTATAAACTTAATAAAACTTATTTTGCCACGTCCGACCAAAAAGCCGTTTTTGGATTTCTCAATTTCAGGCGGTTCAGCTGCCACCATTTTACAGCAGCTTTCATTATCTCAACCATTCCGTCATAGATCTCATCCAGATTACTCTGTTTAAGTTCTCCGTTGCCCTCCCCTCCAGCATGTTTTAAGATGAAGGTTTTATCCTCCTCTGTATATCCACACATGGAACGAGCTTTTACGGCTGCCACGTCTTCAGCAAATCGTTCAGGAGTAGTGTCCAGCACCTGAACATTCAAGCGTGGCCAAGTCTTACATTCTATTAGTTCAAATGATTTTCCGTCCACCTCGTGAACAGAATATCTAAAATCATATTCCTTAAGCATACATCAACATTCCATATTCATAAACCTTACGCCCAGCAGCAATATCCTGTGCGTCTTCTACACTTATGTTATTTTTCATTGCCCACGCAATCATACGTGAAGCATTGTCGTTACAATCATAAGATTCGCAACTCTGTGTATCATAAATTGCATTCATTCCACGCCAAACATGACCAATCTTATCCAACAAGTTATAATAAAGTTCGTCGACAGCAGCATCATCGTTATAAAGTTCCAACCAATCATTAGGAATATAGCAATAAGAAGCCGTTAAATCAGTATTATCGGTAATCTCATCAAAGACCATATCTTCAAACACATTACAAGGGATCAGAATATCTGTTTCTAACCCTACCAAAGTAAGATAAGCACCGAGAAGATAATCATCCGTATAACGTGTATCATTTCCTTTTAGAGTTGAAATAATCTCCTCTATACTCTCAGGCATAAAAGACCAAAATCCTGAACGAGACACCCAATTTTCCTGTATATAATTACATAGTTTTTTATTCTGTATATTATTTTCTAAGAAAGTAATAGCACATACCTTCCAGTCTTCTTTCATTTCAACCGAAAAATCAAAACTATCATGTCTAAAATTATATTCCTTAGGTCTACAAAGTTCACCAATATTAATTGACTTCACACCATAGTCAACCAATACAGGTGCTATATCATTCTGCATAACAGCAGCAACTTTCTCCATAATCACAACGTCAACATCGTCCTGATTAACGCTAACTGTTTCAAAATCACCTATGCAATCACGACCATAGTCTTCAAAAAAAGATGCAGATAAAGGCGTCTCATAGGTTGAAAAATCAACCAGTGGACAAATTGATGAATTTAAATCGATTTTCATTTTACTTTCTGTTGTGTCAAGCGCAGCTCGACTATTAAATATTAGTTGTTTATTAACTGATGCAAAGGTAAGCAAAATAAATGTACGCTCCAAACTTTTAACCTAATATTTTCACTAAAAATAAAACTTTTATCTAAACATCAATTAAACAGACACTATTATTTAAGAAAAACGGGACCGATACCTTATGTATTAGCCCCGTAATAAAAGAGAATAAGCTTAACAAGTAAGGGGACACGAAATAAACTACAGAACTACGAGAAAGCTCGTAGCAAGCCTTTAACCCTCAATCGTATTCCCTGGCACTGGTGTTCCTCCTTCAGTACCGCCACCGCCTCCTGTGGTAGGGTCGCCCTTTTTGTTATCCTCGTTAATATCCTCTCCAGAAATAATTAAAAAAGCCGTGGGACAAAATCCACACGGCTAAAAACAAAAACTATGAAAAATGAAATCTAAATATTGTTACGCCTTACATAAGCGTTATGAATTCTCCTTTCATCAAATACTCGCTATGAGCACGCAAAAAACTAATATTATTATATCTTATCGTTTTCGATTACTACAAAAAACATAAATACCATTTTCAATTTTCAAAGGAGAAATGCCAAGCAAAATCCTAAAAATTTTTCCAATTTTTCAGAGGTCCTATATAAGAGTTTCTTAGAAATATCTGGATTAATCTAAGAATTTCCCAAACCTAAACCCCGCTAACTTAATATAGAAAGTTATGAAAATTAATCATTTTACACTGAGAATTTAAAAGAGCTAAACCTCATCAAAGAAACGACAAATACCCAATTTTCCATACTTTCGCGTAAAGTCGTTATCTATCATAATTGTGTAGGTCTGTCCGTCCTCAGCCGAACGACATTCCCAGGCATCTCCCTGCATCACTGCCACGGCTTCAGAAACGTCTAATCTGTCAGGGCTACCACTCCACACTATATCACGATCAAAGGCGGTATAAGTGTTCCGAATGTCAAAAGTAGCCTCGGGAAAGCAAGCCGAAAGATACGCCCTTAAATTCTCCGTCAGGCGGTTCTCTGTGATTCGTTGACCCTTTCGCAAAGGCTGTACGCCTAAAGTCTCCATCATCTTAACCGCTTTTTTCGTGCGCAAGGTATAAGCCCTTTTTTGTCGTCGCTGCTGCTTTGCTTCTTCTCGTTTCTTAAGATTCGCAGCCTCTTTTATTTCTTCTCTGGCACACAGAAGGACATCTGCGAACATGTCGCGCCACGACAGCGGGAAATAAACATATCTGGTATAATTGTAACCTTGTGGATCTATCGCTACCCACCGCGAAGGCGTACGTATCAAGCAAACACGCTGTATAAAAGAATGTTTGTGCGGCCACGACAAGTTATAAAGACTTTCTTCTCCGATGTCCTCCGAGAAGCTGCCACCTTTAAAACCGCCTGTATAGTCGTGAATATTCAAGGCGGTTAACTCCTCATCCATCATATCGATGATTTTCTCAATGTGAAGCAAACGCGGCTTAAAGTCCATAACAAACCCATCAGAATCAGCCCTTAAAAAGCTCTTGACATAATCAAGGATAGAAGGCAGTTTGCAAACTGAACCAGGCCAGCCCAAAATAAAACACCCTTCCTTCCAATGATTAAAAGGCACTTCAGCGGTTAACTTCTTAGCCATTTTTTCGGCAGTTAGCCAGTAGGGGCAAAGGGTCATTATATCGGAACTTTTCCCGCTGCCATCTTCTACAGTGAGAACAGGCTTAAAAAGTTTTTTATTTCTATACTTGGCACGAAGTTCTATATTTGCGCCCGTGTCGTCTGTCATAATATCATATAACGCTAAAGTCTTTTTAAAAGCTTCACCACGAACAACAGACACGCACCCCGCTTTAAAATCGGTTTCAACCTTGAAAAGTTCAAATATAACACGGGTAAAGCGTTCCACACGGTCAAACACCTGAGCACAGATAAATTTATTTTTTATCTCGACAACGTTTTTAAAATCTTCCATAAATTATTTTTTATAATCAGGGCAAGCAAAAGCCCTGTAATTTTCTAAATATTTTCCGAATTTTCAAAAGCCCTATATATAGCATATCTGGACAGTTAGACTTTTTGAACTAAAAAAACAAGACGGCAGACGCCCAGATTAACCACAAACAAAGCAAAAAAAAACACAAACAAGCAGACGAGAAGGGCGGTATTATTCGTTATCAAACATCCGACCACCAACAACAGGAAGGACGAAACAAGCAAGCGCAAACAATACCAGACCGCCAAAGTAAACCACCGCAAGTGCAACTAATGTTAAAACTATATATAAAAGAATCTTTACCATATTTTTTTTATTTCGTGCGAGGCTGAGACCAGCCCCGCAAAGATTATAATATTAAGAGATTATACCGAATTAATCGCGATATAATGTGTAATGTGATAAACGGCCGTAACGGTTTGTAAAATCATTATGAAGATAGCGCACTTCCTCGCCTGGGTTATACCCTTCTTCTGGTGCCCAGTGATCCCCCTTCATAACTTCTAAGACCTCGTTAACCTCCTTTTCAGTTGGACCGCCCGCCCATCTAATAGTACGGGTAAAATACCCCCAGCTACTTTTTTTAATTTCAAATTTAACTTCAGGGAAACAAACGGATAAATAACGCCTTAAGTTACTTGTTAATCGTACTTCCGTACGCTTGTCATCTTCTTGATATACTTTTGCTTTTGCTTTTTCCATTAGCGCAACAGCACGAGCCGCACGAGCTGCGTACTCTTCACGCTGTGCCTTATTTCTCGCCTCTTTTTCCTCCTGCTCCTTGCGCTTTCTTTCCTCTCTGATAGTCTTTGCCTGAGAATAAGAATCGGCAAAGAAGACACTCCAAGAAAGCGGGAAATAAACGTAACGGCTATAGTTGTAACCCTGAGGATCAACAGCAACCCAGCGCGTAGGGGTGCGAACAAGGCAAACGGAATCTATAAAACTATGCTTCTGAGACCAAGAAAGAGAAGAATAACCAACCGCGGGCGCATCATCCGAAAAGCTGCCACCGTCAACACCGCCGTTAAATTTCCAGAAAGAAAGGGCGGAAAGTTCTTTATCCGTCATTTCTACGATTTTATCAATACGCATTAAATTGGGGCAAAAATTAACGCCGTCAGAATCTTCTTCTATACTTGCGAAGTCCTCCATATATTCAGATACTGAACCATTTTTAGACGACCAGCCCGCCCAGCCGTGCAAAAAATCCCCCACTTGCAAGCTATCGAAGGGCTTTCTTTCATTTTCACAGGCGGCAGCCTCGGCAGCTTTCCAGGCTGGGCAGTCATTCATAACGTCCGCCCCTTCTTCATTTCCTCGTACGACCCAGGCAGAGGAGAAGGGCGAACCTTCCCCCGCCTGTAAATAGATGTTATCCCCTTCTTGATTAGCGAGTATTTCAAAACTCGCTACACGTGAAAGGATATAAGATCCCTTCAATAGGGTAAGCGTGCCGGTCTTCTCATTGATTTCCACGGTTAACCCACCCCAGGCAGCACGGGCGAAACGCTCGACACGGAAGTATATTTGCGCACGCTTATAAATATTATCTATATTAATAGCGTTAATTAGATTCTTTGTTTCCATATTCTGTTTTTATTTTGTGTAGAGCTAAAAGCTCCACAAGGTTATAATATTAAAATTTATCTGCTATTTTAAATTTCCTTTAAAAAATACAAAGCCTTTTATAAACACATAATCATTAATAAACAAATCGCGGGCGTATGCTTCGTAATTAAAATATAATGCTAATTCCCCCGCATTTTTTAAAAGTTCCTTATTCTCAACAACATCATAGGCAAAGTCTACTTCAGAATCAAAAGGACCTATAAAACGATTTTCAAATTCACAAAGATCATCTAATTCAAAATAATCAAGGAAAGCCGCGAGAGCTTCTGAATTTTCACAATTTTCCAACGCCTCTATATAGGCGTAGATGTCTTCAACCCCGCCACACTCAGAATATAAATCTTCAGGAAATCCTCGGAAGTCCTGGAACATTAGTTCCGGGTATTCTTCATCTCCGTGTAATGCACGGCAAACAGCTAAAAAGGTTTCCTTATCCTCGCAAGCCTGAAGATTTATCCAAGCCCCCGCAAGATCTCCCGCGTTATACTTTGCATAAGTTCCAACATATAAGGCGGGTACGTCCTGTTTATGTGCGATATAAGCGGTTAGGGCTGTTTTACGTGCGTTAATCTCTTTAATAGATGCAATATTTTTAAAATTTGTTTCCATAATTTTATTTTTTAATTTCAGGCTACCGCCTGAATGTTTTTTATTCTGTTTATTTATTAGGCGGTTTATAAGGGACCGCCCGCCCTGTTTAAGCGTACATATATACGTGATATATCGTATATATGCTTAATAATATTAACGCTATATTAACGATTTTCTCATACTTATGAAGCAAAGAAAAAAAACGCTTATTAATTCGCGATTCTGAAAGATAAAAACTATTTACTTTCATTTTTTTTATTTTTTAGTGCCAGGCTTCAGCCTGGCTGGTTAAACTAAAATCGGATAACCTTAACACTATAGGCGTAATCCGAAGAAGCTGAATCGGAATAAAAAGCGGTTACAATCACTTTTAAACTATATTGATAGCCTCGTAAAGATGTTCCGAGAAAAATGCGCGTGACTTTTTCCCCTTCGTGTATATATCCAGTTATACCACACTGACGAAGTAAAGCGCGTGCGCCTCGCTCACTACCAGCGACCAGATACCCACGGTTATTCAAATCAGTTATAACTTCAGCTTTCACAACAGCTACCCCTTTAGCTTTCACATCATTAATATTAATCATAATTATTTTATTTGTGCCAGGCTTGCGCCTGGCGGGTCAGTTACTTACTTCGATACTCTTTCATTTCGTGCAATGAAAAAAAAGCGATTTGCCCTTCACGCTCTGCAAGGGCAACAGCACGATCAAAAGAATCTGTTATAACTACAGCATCGTAGTAATATAGCCCTGTTTCAGAATCAAGCCAGCCACCGAAGGCTGTTACTTCTTTATCTGTATTTGCATAATCTACAACAGCGGCCAGGCCTACGGGGCCGAAACTGTTTTGAGTGGCACGGACAGCCACAGCATACCCAGAAGTTACAGGGGTTAACGTTTTAGCGTTAACAGTAAAACCGTTCGGATTTGCGGCTGCTATTGCTGCAAGTGCCGCGATTTTAATTTCTTTTTTCATTGTTGTTTTGTTTTTGTTCCGTGCTATTGCACGGTGATTATTATTTTTTTGTTTTGACAATACAAAGGTACTAAATATTTTTTGTTTGCGCAAGAAAAAGGAGTATTATTTTTATTATTTGCGAAAATAATAATAAAAAAAACTATTAATAGTTTTACACCTTATTATATATAAAAAACTTTTGGACCTCGAAGATAACAGCGGGCGGGTACTTTCTAAGTCTCGACTATCTCGGAGGGCGTAAGCATATTTTAAGACCAAAAAAGTTCGGGGCGACAGAGAAGCCCTTAGTGTGGCGGTCGCTCTTCCTTTTATTTCAACATAAAAAAAGCAGTGTTAGGTAAACCACACACTGCTTATCTATCTGAAAATCAAGAAATATATAATTTCGTTTCGGACTACACTATTAAAGATACGAAATGTAAAAGGAACAATTTACACAAAGTACTCCACCAACAAAAGAGGGGCATCAAAATAATCACGTTATCAGTCCAACAACAAAAAACGTTTGCTACAATAAGGACAAGTTATTGCATCATGAATAGTTTTTGTCTCAGGTGTTGAAGAAGGCTCTAAAACACTAACGTCAACATCGGTTGCTATTGACAATTTTTCTTCTTCTACATTATTAAAAGAAGTTGGATTCTCTATTTCATCTTCAGATAAAAATAACTCTGTTACATCACAAGACAATGCTTGAGCTATCTTGTAAAGATTTGTCATAGAGGGGCGATTGAGTCTAATAAGGGACTGAACTGAGCCATAAGAAAGTCCTGTTCCATTAGCCAAATCACTGATAGATACATCATATTTAACCATTAAGGCACGCATATCGAAACGCTTGCCACGATATTCCTTTACATCTTTATCATCTTCATTTCTTCTTGCCATACAATAGATTTATTTTATTTTCGATGCAAAGATAATAAAAATATTTTTTATTGGCAAGAAAAACTAAATAAATTTATTATTTGTGTTATCAAATTCAAATAACTCATTAAAATCAACTTCTAAAAACTCTGCAAGTTTCTTCGCTTGGATGATATTTGGCACTCCATTTATAACACGGTGCATTCCTCCAACAGTTAAGCCAAAGAAAGCTGCGGCATCAACAAGTTTCTTCTTTTTTTCACGCATCAAACGCCGTGCAACATACCAATCGGGCGTCTCTGTCTTAATTTTAGCATATTTACTTCCTTGCATATTGTTATCCTTTTTAATGCAAAGATAAAGAAAGTTTTACTATAAATAAAATTATATCAATAGAAATCTTTATTTTTAAGATAAAAATACTACCTTTGCGATATTAACATATCAGAAATAAACCTTATGAAAAAATTAATTATCACTTTACTATTCGCCATCATCGGAATAGTAAGTTACACACAAAACACAACCCATTTTGATACTAATGGAGGCTTTACCCAAGTTATAACGAGAAGCGAAGTGAATATTTCACCAAACTTATAGCAGACTAAAAAGCATTCATAAAACAACAAAAGAAGGAGGACGATTTCTAATGGCTTTTCAAGAACCTTGTTGTATATCGAGAAAACTACCAGCCTTGTTACGTGAACAAGGCTGGTATGTTTTTCAGACAAATGGAGATATAACTGTAGATAAATTTATGGAAGCCTGTTCATCAATAGTAGGGGATAGGCATAAATTAATATTAGCAATTCCAACCATAAGAGTCTCCCTATTAAGAGTAATAAATTACTATCTTCAGCGTGAATGGACAACAGAAGTACATCTTATAACACAAGAAAATCAAAAAAAACTTGTAAGCAACGAACTTTCAGCACACAACACAAAAATACATTACGTATGGCATGAAACGATATATGAGGGGTTAATTGTTTTTGAAGGAGAGAAAGAAACTTGTATTATACAAGGATACATGACAGAGGATATAACCCTTGGCTATCATCAATACTGTGCTTATCTTGGAAGCGATAAGCAACGAATAGAAGATATGATTAGCCCTATAAAATCAAAAATAAGGATAACAGAACATACTAAGAAGATATAATGAAAGACGTCAAAGAGATTGTTCAGGACATTGCAATAAAATTACGTGGACATAACGCATTAATACAGATACAAATAGACGGACAATACTTTGTTAAACGTATCGGTAATATTAACCAACTAATAGACAATCCAAAAATAATAACATACAAGGAGGATAGTTCTTTCCTCGACTGGATGGAAGGTGAGATAGATAAGGAGACATATACAGCTGGAACGATTGCGAATCATAAGGCAGCATTAGCGGTTCTAAGACGATTTAAGAAAGGTATGACTTTCACTCAGATTGATTACAAGTGTATCTGTGATTTTGAGAATTTCCTAAAAGGTGCTGGGTATGCGATTAATACCATTGCAAAGTTTATGAAGATATTTCGTCGATTCGTCAATCTCGCTATCGACGAGGAGCTGATGACTGTCTATCCTTTTCGCAAGTATCATATCAAGACGGAGAATGTTCAGAAGCAATCACTGACAGAGAGAGAACTGAGACGGATAGAAGAGAAGGAGGTAAAAGAAGAACTGACAGAAGAGGAGAGAAAGGTTATTAAAGGTTTTCTATTTAGCGTCTATTCTGGTCTTCGTTTTTCGGATATTATACAAGTAACCAAGCAGCACGTCAAGAACATCTATCGGAATAAGTGGGTGGTGATGCGTATGCAGAAGACAGACCACGAGGTAAGGATACCTATATCTAAGATGTTTGGAGGTAAGGCTGCTGCAATGGTACAAGAGAATAAGACAACTACAGGTAAGTTATTCATATTACCTTGTAACGCTCGTTGTAATCTTGTATTAAAGCGTGTGCTCAAGCGATTCAATATCCACAGACACATTACTTTCCACTGCGCAAGACATACGTGTGCTACCGTGCTACTGAGTAAGGGTGTGAGCTTACCTATCATACAACACATATTAGGTCATCAGAGCGTTAAGACTACACAGGTGTATTCAGCCGTGAAAGACACGACGATTAATAAAGAAATAAGGCGAGCATTCAGGTAAAGGTTCCATCGGGACTATGTTCTACAATATAAAGACAGATAATCTCTCAGATTTGAAGCATTTTAAATCAATCAAGTCCCTTCCGTCTACATCGTCAGACCTTCGTTCATATTTCTACAACACAAGAAGAATAGATATACCAGAGAATGTTACGTCGCTTGGTCGTTACGTATTAGGCTTTAACTTAGCAACAGTTGTCATTTTTCATGGAAAGACTCCTCCAAGCCACGCCTGGACATTTTCTAACACAACAGGAACCTACGATACATGTACACCTAATGGGTGTAAATTTTATGTACCAGATGAGAGCTTGGAAGCGTATAAAAAGGCTTTTACAAGCAACCCTTCTCCATTAAGCGGAACATCGATTATTCATCCTATGAGTGAGTATCACGAATGATACTTGCTCATAGGCAGTATGTCTTTTGCGAACTTGCTGTAAAAAGAAACTTGTTTGTAAAGGTCAACACTACCGTCTGGAACATATAGCACCGCATCTTTATTGACATACCAAAAGAAATATGCAGAAGGGTCTGTATTCTCAAGAGGTGTTTCCGCATGTAATATAACTCGCTTTAAAGAATGAGCTCCGTTAATTGCCATTCCAAAAGTAAATCGCATATCTTTGCTTAATATAACTATTTCTTCTACAGCGTGACAATCCATAAGTAATCCACCCGCTACCTGCTTAAGGGAGCTTGGAAAAACCACACGCTTCAAGCGTTTACAATTTCTAACATGAGTAAAATTAATCTGTTCCCAATGGTGTAGAAAACTCAAGTCTAAGTCTTTAATAGAGTCTTTGCCAACAAAAACAGTCCCGATGGGATTAAAACGGTGTTCAAATGTTGTTTTAATCCCATCGGGACTATGTTCGCAAAAAGAACGTTCACATCATTTAAGGAGTTGGGATTTTTTGGAGAAGTAATATTTGGGGCAAGAGCTTTTGAAGAAGTAAATGTATCAGGGGCTATTATCATGCCAGGGCATTGCAAGGCAGTGTCAAATGGATGCTTTTTAAAAGCCACGGTAAATACTATAGACGTGCCATCTTCAGTAACATTTCTTGATAGTACATGTTTTATGAATAGTAAAATAAAAAACTTAATTTTTCGTTCAAAAACACCTCCAAAAAGATATGGATATTGGGAGTTTCTGTACGCACAGATAGAGCGTATATACGTACCTGATGAGAGTATTGAATTATACCGAGCTGTAGACTGGGGTGGAAAGCTGTCATTCAATCCTCTTAGTGAGTATCAAGAATGATACTCGCTGAGAGGGCGTATGTTCGTAGAAATGAATCTTGTCATATTGTTATCTGCTCGATATAATTCTAATGAGTCATCAGGGACATATAATGCGAGCGCATTTATGCGTGTGCTATACGAGTGAATGCCAGGTGGTATCTTTGCTCTACATATCACAACACCTTTGTTCTTATTCATCGGATAACGTAAGAACTGTTGCCCTAAGTGCTTGATAGTAGAAGGAAAATCAACGATTCTAACAGATGGACAATATCCTATGCAGTTATCACCAAGTTCCTCGAGCCCTTCCCAAAATCTAACCTCAAGCAAACTTGTACAATAAGCAAAGGCTTCATTTAATTGCCTCACATTGTGGAAGTGTTGGAAATCATTTAGATTAGTGATATTACGATTGTTTCTAAACTTAGTCCCGATGGGATTAAAACGGTGTTTAAATGTTATTTTAATCCCATCGGAACTAAATTCTACTACCTCAACACTTCTAATCTCATAGACCTTCGTAATTTTATTGCAATAAAAGAACTTCCTGATGCACCGTCAGACCAGTCTATCAGATATTATCACAATACCAAGAGAATAGACATTCCTGAGAATGTAACGTCTTTAGGCAGGTATTCGTTAGGGTTCAGATGTCCTGTTATTGTCGTTTTTCATGGTAAGGTGCCACCTTCTTCAAATTGGTCGTTTTCTAACACGACCTTCTCCTACGATACTTGTACGCCTAACGGCTGTAGATTCTATGTTCCTGATGAGAGTTTAGAACACTATAAGAAAGCCTTTTTGAAAACATTAAACCCACTTCGTAATGATTCTATAATCAGACCTATGAGCGAGTATCAAGAATGATACTCGCTGAGGGGTGCAAAAATGTTGCTAATTTTCTTCCCTGAATGTAAACTCTTAAAACTATCCACTAACTCATCTCTAACATAAATCTTAATATCTCTTGGATAATCCAGTCTATAGAAAAAATAAATAAGATCAGGAATTTCAAAAGCGTTATTTTGCCTTAGAATTATTCGTTTTATCTTGTTAGAGCCTATAAGAGCATTTGTTGCAAATATAATATCAGTGCAATTTTCGTTCACATCTATCTCTTCTAATGAGGGGCATCCACGAAAAGCGAATATATTATGTCTTATCTGCTGTGGGTATTTAATTCGTCGCAGCATAGGACATGACTCAAAACTGGTTTGATGGATTGTATCTATATGGAATGCCTCTAAGTCCTTAGAAGGGTCAACGACATTACTTGCTCTGAAGATAGTTCCGATGGGATTAAAACACCACTCAAACACCGTGTTAATCCCATCGGGACTAAATTTTACAACAATAATAAGATTGTAAGTTTAAAAGCATTACGTCATTTCAAAATAGAGCGTTTAAACGCTGATATTTTTAGAGATATACCTAATCTAAAAGAGGTATGGATTCCATCCACGGTTAAATCTCATGGATATCGAACTTTCCTTTTTAGTGAAAACATTAAAATAGTGGTAATTTGTAGCGAAACACCATTCACAGACAGAAGTTTTTTCAATGTAAACACTTACAATCATATACCTACAGATTTAAAGATATATGTACCAGATACAGCGTTGTCAAGATACAAGGAAGCGTGGAAAAACTTTCCTTATCTATCTCGATTGCATCCACTCAGTGAGTATCAAGAATGATACTCGCTGAGTGGTAGTATTTCTTTTACATTGCTTATTTTTGCAGCCTTATACGCTTCCACACATCCGTCTGGAACATACAAGGCCTTACATCCTCGATAGGTTTCGCCAACCCAGCTGTCACTAAAAACAGGAGGCGTAGGACTATTCGGAAGAAGAATAGAAAAAGCTTCACCTCTCTGTTTTATATCGTCTGAAATACTCCAATAGCCTATTTCTTTCATTTCTCCTAAAAACCTTATAATAATGTTTTTTTGAGCACGAGGTTTTGAACTAAATTTTATCTGCCAACCACGCCCAACTTGTGTTATATGTTGTGGTATAGTAACTTCTCCAACTACATCATCGAAATACACAACATCCCATGTTACCCAATGTTGCGGATTCCAGCCTGAAAAATATTGCAGTTCGTTAAATTTTCTACCAGACGGTATATGTATAGTCCCGATGGGATTAAAATAACATTTAAACACCGTTTTAATCCCATCGGGACTAAGTT
>ERZ773018.832-NODE-832-length-17594-cov-6.434802_pt1 | contig 17594 bp, 14 predicted proteins | sample MGYA00580840_ERZ773018 | MGnify/ENA primary metagenome ERZ773018 (study PRJEB29015, sample SAMEA2738125) | human oral metagenome | biome: human oral; feature: human-associated habitat; material: saliva | place: China | collected 2256 ... | reverse complement strand
ATTTTACAAGGCTACTGTTTACTAGCCTTAACTCCATATATTCAGTTGCTAATGTTCTAAATATATTATACACTAAAACTAGTAAAATTGCAAATTTTAGTGCAACATTTTCAATGTTGGTGTTATTCATCTCACGGCTAACACCCTAACGAGTGCTAGAGCTACGAGTGTTCTAACACATTTAATAAATATTTTCTAAAAAGTAGGTGGATTTTGATGGAAAATAAAAAAATTAATTTAAAAAAAATTTCTGATATGACTTATGAGGTATTAAATTCTCCTTTCTATGTTGATGGTAAAGGTGGGCAACTTGGAGATAGAGGAACAATAGCTGAGGCTAACATTGTTGAAGTAAAAGAAAATATTGTTATCTTAGATAGAAATTTAGAAGATGGTGAGTACACTTACTCTATTAATGAAAAAAGACAGGAAGATATAAGACAGCAACATACAGCACAACATATTTTTTCTGCTGAAGCCTACAATAATTTTGGATTAAATACTGTAGGTTTTAGAATGGCTGAAGAATATACGACTGTAGATTTAGATCAAAAAGATATTTCAAAAGAAGTTATAGAAAAGTTAGAAGAACTAGTAAATAAAGATATAAAGGCAGATATATTAGTTGAAGAAGAAATCTATACAAATGAAGAGGCTCATAAATTTGAAAATCTTAGAAAGGCTATAAAAGAAAAAATAAAAGGTGATGTAAGATTTATAAAAATTGGAGATGTTGATATCTGTGCTTGTGCAGGTTTTCATGTTTCAAGAACTTCAGAAATAGAAATCTTTAAAATTATAAATCATGAAAATATAAAGGGTAATTACACTAGATTCTATTTTCTAGCAGGAGATAGAGCTAAGAATGACTACAATAAAAAGCATGATATTATAAAAAAATTAACTAATACTTTTTCTTGTAAAGATGATGAAATCTTAGAAATGCTAGACAAATCTTTAAAAGAAAAAGCTAGTGTGACAGCTGAATTAAAATCTTTAGGAATGAGATATGCAGAACTTATGGCAAAAGATTTTGAAAATACCTTTATTGACTATAAAGATTTTAAAATTTTAATATACAATGAAGATGAAAATTTAGTAGGAATCTTACCTAAATTTATAAATTTAGATAAATTTCTATTATTAATTGGATATAACACAAGTTATACTTTAATGTCTAATATTTATGATTGTAAGGAAATCATCATAAATATTGTTAAGAATTTTCCTAATATCAAAGGTGGAGGAGGTAAAAACAAAGGAAATATAAAACTTGATAAAGCATATAATAGAAATGAACTTATAGAAATAATAAAAAAAGGAATTGATAGTAATAATGAATAATGAAAAAGTAAATATTTTAAATTTAACTCAAGAGGAGTTAACAGAATTTTTAGTGTCTTTAGGACTAAAAAAATTCTATGGAAAAGAAGTCTTTATTTGGCTACATAAGAAGATTATCAGAAATTTTGATGATATGACAAATCTATCTTTAAAAGATAGAGAAATCTTAAAAGAAAATGCCTATATACCATTTTTCAATCTTTTGAAGCATCAAGTTTCAAAGTTAGATAAGACTGAAAAATTCTTGTTTGAACTTGAAGATAAGGGAACTATAGAAACTGTTCTTTTAAGACATAGAGATTCTAAAAATAAAGAAATAAGAAACACTCTTTGTGTATCATCTCAAGTTGGTTGCCCTGTAAAATGTAGTTTCTGTGCAACAGGACAAGGTGGATATATGAGAAATCTTTCAGTAAGTGAAATTTTAAACCAAGTTTACACTGTTGAAAGAAGACTTAGAAAAAAAGATGAAAGCCTAAATAACTTAGTATTTATGGGTATGGGTGAACCTCTTTTAAATATAGATAATCTATCTACAGCTTTATCTATAATCTCAAATGAAAATGGAATCAATATTTCGAAAAGAAAAATAACAATTTCAACTTCTGGAATTGTAAGTGGAATTGAAAAGATTTTATTGGAAAAAATTCCTATAGAATTAGCTGTTTCTCTACATAGTGCTATAAATGAGAAAAGAGACCAAATAATTCCAATAAATAAGAACTTCCCACTGGAAGACTTATCAGCTGTTTTAGTTGAATATCAAAAACAAACTAAAAGAAGAATTACTTTTGAATATATTTTAATAGATAATTTCAATATTTCAGAAGTTGATGCCAATGCTTTAGCAGATTTTATACATCAATTTGATCATGTGGTAAATTTAATACCATATAATGAAGTTGAAGGAGTGGAACATAAAAGACCTTCTATGAAGAAAATTGATAGATTCTATAACTATCTTAAAAATGTTAGAAAGGTAAATGTAACTTTAAGACAAGAAAAAGGTAGTGACATAGACGGTGCTTGTGGACAACTTAGACAAAGAAATAAAAAAGGGGATAATTAAATAATGAAAAAATTACTTGTTATTTTATTGAAACTTATAGCAGTTTTATTTGTTGTGGGAGCTTTAGGAGTTTTCGCAATAATTATAAAATACAGACTTGAATTACCTAATATTCAAAGTATGGTTGAAGACTATAAACCTCAGATGGCTACTACTATCTACGATAAAAATAATAATGTTGTAGATGTCCTAGAAGCTGAATCAAGAGATGCTGTTAAATTAGAAGATGTTTCTCCTTATGTAAAAGAAGCTTTTCTAGCTATTGAGGATAAAAAGTTTTACTCTCACCATGGTTTACATTTTAAAGGAATAATAAGAGCTGTACTAACTAATTTTTTAAAAGGTAAAGCTACTCAAGGTGGAAGTTCTATCACACAACAATTGGCGAAAAATGCCTTTTTAACTCCTGAAAGAACATTTGCAAGAAAGGTAAAAGAGGCTATTTTAACTTATCAAATTGAAAGAACTTATACTAAAGATGAAATTTTAGAAAGATATCTTAATGAAATATACTTTGGTTCAGGTTCTTATGGTATAAAGAATGCAGCAGATCAATATTTTAGAAAAGATCCTAAGGATTTAAATATTGCAGAAGCAGCTTTACTTGCAGGTATACCAAATAGACCTACAAAGTATGACCCTAATAGAAGCTTAGAAAATGCTCTTCATAGACAACAAATCATTTTAAAAGAAATGTTTGAAGATGGAAGAATAACTAAAGAGGAATATGAAGAAGCTCTAGCATATAAATTTGAACTTGAAAACGAAGAAAATGTGAAGAATGTTCCAGAAAATACTTCTATCATCTATAATAGAAGACCTAAAAAAGCATATAATAACCCTGAACTTACAACAATAGTTGAAAACTATTTAGCAGAAATCTATGATGATGAACAAATTTATTCTTCTGGTTTAAAAATATATACAACTATTGACTTAGATTATCAAAAAGTTGCAAGGGATACTTTCAATGCTTATCCATATTTTAAAAACAAAGAAATAAATGGTGCTATGGTCACTTTAGATCCATTCACAGGTGGAATAGTATCTATAGTTGGTGGTAAAAACTTTAAAGCTGGAAACTTCGATAGAGCTACTATGGCTAGAAGACAATTAGGATCATCATTTAAACCTTTTGTGTACCTAAAAGCCTTAGAAGAAGGATACGAACCTTATTCTGTTGTAGTAAATGACTTTGTGGCTTATGGAAAATGGGCACCTAAGAACTTTGATGGTAGATATACATTTAACTCTACTTTAGTAAACTCTTTAAATTTATCACTAAATATCCCAGCTGTTAAATTAATGGATGCAGTTACTGTTGATGCTTTTAAAGAAGAAATGACTGATAAAATAAAATTATCTTCTGAAGTTCAAGATTTAACAGCAGCTCTAGGTTCTGTTGATAGTACTCCAGTAAATACAGCAGCAAACTTCTCAATTTTTGTCAATGGTGGATATATAGTAAAACCTAATATAATAAGAGAAATTAGAGATAATCAAGATATTCTTATCTATGTTGCAGATATTGAAAAAGTAAAAGCTTTTGATAGTGTTGATGTAAGTGTAATAACAGCTATGTTAAAATCTGTTGTAAGCAACGGTACTGCTACTAAAGCAAGAGTTGTAGATAAATCAGGTAGACCTATACAACAAGGTGGAAAAACAGGAACAACAAGTGAACATAGAACAGCTTCGTTTGTTGGTATAACTCCTGAATATGTAACTGTTTGCTATATAGGTAGAGATGATAACAAACCTATGTATGGTAAGATGACTGGGGGAAGTGCAGTTGCACCTATGTGGGCTAGATATTATCAAACTCTTATAAATAAAGGACTATACACTCCAGGTAAATTTGAATTCTTAGAAAACTATTTAGAAACTGGAGACCTAGTAAAACAAAATATAGATATCTATACTGGTTTATTAGATGGACCTAATAGTAAAGAAATGGTAATTAGAAAAGGTAGACTGCAAGTTGAAAGTGCAGCAAAATATAAGAATGGTATTGCTTCACTATTTGGTTTAGAAGCTTCTGCAGGTGGTGGAGTATATGTAGAATCATCTTCTGACGGAATGATAATTGATAGTGCTTCAGGTGAAGGTGGTAGCTCTGAAGGAGGCTCATCTGAAAATTCAGGTGGAAACAATGTAGGTCCTTCTGCTCCTTCTGGACAATCTGGACAAGCTGAAACTAATAAGGAAAAAGATGGTGACAGCCTAACTGATAGACTTTTAGGAGATTAATATGTCAATAGTAAATGAAAAAAAATCTGAACTGAATGAAAGACAACTTGAAGCAGTTAATACTGTTAAAGGTCCTGTTGTAATAATAGCAGGACCCGGAACAGGTAAAACTAAGACTCTTGTTGAAAGAACTGTTAATATACTTGTAAACGAAAAAGTAGAAGCTAAAAAAATTATGATAACTACTTTTACAAATAAAGCAGCTAGAGAACTAGAACTTAGAATAAATGAAAGTTTGGAAAAAGCAAATGTAAATATAGATATAAGTGATATATATATAGGAACTATGCACTCTATATGGACTAGACTTATTGAAGAGAATATTACCTATTCTGATTTCTTTGATAACTTCGAGCTTATGAGTGGAGACTATGAGCAACATTTTTTCATTTACTCAAGATTAAAAGAATATAAAAAATTGAAAGATTATCAAAAGTTTTTTGATAATCTTTCTAATAATACTGGAAAATATCAAGGAGATTGGGCTAGAAGTTCTTTTTTAAAGAATAAAATAAATGATTTAAATGAAAATGCTATAGATATTGAAAATATACAAACAAGTGATGTTTATATAAACTTCATAAAAGAAGCCTATAAACTATATATAAAACAACTTTATGAAGCTAATATTGTTGATTTTTCATATTTACAAGTTGAATTTTTCAATATGCTTGTAAAACATAAGGAATTTTTAGAAAAAATAAGCCATGACTTTGAATACATAATGGTAGATGAGTATCAAGATAGTAATAAAATTCAAGAAAAAATATTACTTCTAATTTCAAAAGCTAGAAAGAATATCTGTGTTGTTGGAGATGAAGATCAATCTATATATAGGTTTAGAGGAGCTAGTTCTGAAAATATTTTAAATTTCCCTAAACATTTTGATGAAGATGAATGTAAAATTATAATTTTAGAAGAAAATTATCGTTCAGTAACTGATATAGTTGAGTTTAATAATAAATGGATTTCATCTATAGATTGGCAAGGAAATAGATTTGATAAGAATATAGTATCTATGAGAGATACAGATATTTTAGGAAAAAATGTTTTTCATATCTCAGGAAAAACTATGGATGAAAATATCAAAAATACTGTAATTTTTATAAAAAAATTGAAACAACATAATAAAATTACAAACTATAATCAAATTGCAGTCCTATTTGCAAATTTCAAAAACAACTCTGCAAAGAAATTAGAAGTTGCTTTAAAGAAAGAAAATATAGAAGTCTATTCTCCTAGAACAAAAGTTTTTTTTGAAATGTATGAAATAAAACTAACTTTAGGAATAATTTTAGCTTGTTTCAAAAAATATTTTCCAGAAGATAGCATAGATGAATATTTAACTGAATGTATAGCTTTTGCAAGAACAGAAATAAAAAAAGATAGTGATTTTTTAGTTTGGATAAAAGAAAAAATTGAAAATATTTCAGAAGAAAGTTTTGACTCTTTAAATGAAATTTTCTATGAATTTTTAAATTTCACTTACTATAAAAATGTATTAAACGAAGAAACTCCTGTTGATTCAAGAGCTAATCATAATTTAGCTATACTTAGTAAAATATTTAAGAATTTCGAAAAGTATGTACATTATAGAAAAATAAGTACTGAAGATGATTTTTCTGTAGTTAAATATTTTTTCACAGGCTATCTTGATATTTTAAAAGAATCAAGAGTTGATGAGATTTTCTCTGAGGAAGATTATCCAAATGAATGTATCCCATTTTTAACTATACATCAATCAAAAGGGCTTGAATTTCCTGTTGTTATAGTATTTTCATTGAATTCTAAGCCTAATAGATATGAAGATGATGACATATCAAGACAAACAAGTATCGATAGACTCATCAATTCAAGTTCTAAACTTTCTGAAAACGATAAAGAAAAATTTGATTTTTATAGAAAATTTTATGTAGCATTCAGCAGAGCAAAGAATTTATTAGTTTTAAGTTCCTATGAAATGGGAGTATCTGAAAATTTTAAACCTTTCTTTTACTCAATTCGTGGAGTTAATAGCTTACAATTTGATATTAATGAAGTTAATTTAGATGAAGTAACTAAGAAAGATGAAAGAAAGATTTTATCTTATACAACTGATATAGCACCTTACAGACATTGTCCTATGAAGTACTATTTAGTGAGGGAAAAAGAATATTCAACTTTTAGTAAAAAGATATTTAACTTAGGGATAATTACACATAAGGCTATAGAACATATCAATAAATTGTTTTTACAGAAAAAAAATCCTTTTTTAGATAATGAATATATAGAGAATTTAATAAAGAATATCTATAGATTTCAAAATATAGATTTAGATGACAACTTTGAAAGAATAATGTCTATAGTAAAGAAGTACATTGAAGATGAAAAAGATAACTTTGAGTACATTAAAAAGGTTGAAGCTTCAGAATTTAGAATTGAAGATGACTACATTCTATATGGACAGATAGATTTAATTTTAGAAGATGAAAATGAAATACAGATTATAGATTTTAAAACAGGTAAGTATGATGAATTTGAATATTCTTCTAATTATAGACAACAGTTATCATTGTACAAGTTGCTTCTTCAAAAAAAATATGATAAGGACATCAAAACTTATCTATACTATTTAGAAGAAGATGAGCCTAAAAAAGAAATACTTATTACAGATGAAGAATTGGAAGAAGATTTTAAAAATATCAATAAGACAACTCAGGATATTTTAGACAATAAATTTCCTAAAATTCCATATAATCATAATATTTGTGGAATTTGTGAATTTAAAAATTATTGTTGGGGGCTAGAATGAAAATAGTGCATTGTTCAGATTTACATCTAGGTAAAAAAGTCAGTGGAAATAGAGAATATGTAAAAAAAAGATATGAGGATTTCTTTTCTGCCTTTGAAAACTTCATTGCTAAGGTGAAAGAAATAAATCCTGATGTCTGTATAATTGCAGGAGATATCTTCGATAAGAAAGAAATAAGTCCTGACATACTTTCTAAAACTGAAAATTTATTTAAAGAATTGAGAAGCTATGTAAAAAAAGAAGTGATAGCTATTGAAGGAAATCATGATAATTCAAAAGCTTTAGAAGATTCTTGGTTAGAATATTTGCATGAACAATCTCTTTTAAAAGTTTTCTATTTCAATAAAAACTTCGAAGAAGAAAACTACCTAAAAATAGAAGATATAAACTTTTACCCTGTTGGATATCCTGGTTTTATGATTGATGAAGCTTTAAGAAAGCTTTCTGAAAAATTAAATTCAGATGAAAAGAATATAGTCATAGTCCATACAGGAATTTCAGCTGGAGAGAATACTCTCCCTGGACTAGTTTCAACTTCTATATTAGATTTATTTAAAGATAAGACTATTTATGTTGCAGGTGGACATATACATTCTTTTTCAACTTATCCAAAGGAAAAACCTTTCTTTTTTGTTCCAGGTTCTTTAGAATTTTCTAATGTCCAAAATGAAAAATCGGATAGAAAAGGTTTCATTCTCTTTGATACTGATAGTTTAGAACCTGAATTTATAGAATTAGAGCATAGAAAAAGAGTGCAAAAGAACTTTATATACGATGATTCAACGAATATAGAAGCTGAGTTTGAAGCCTTTGTTAAAGAATTAAATCTAACAGGTGAAGAAATTTTAGTCATTTCTATAGGAGTAAAGAATAGTGAGTATATAAATCTTGAAAACCTAGAAAATATTGCTGAAAACAATGGTGCTTTAAAAACCCATATACTTATTAAAAATATCCTATCTATTGGAAATAGTGAAGAAGGTACTTCTGATTTAAGTATAGAAGAATTAGAAAAAAATCTTATATCTGATTGGAATATCTCAAATATTGAGAAATTTTCTACAAGTTTTTCTGAGCTTAAAGAATTATTTTCAAATGGCGATAAAGATAGCTTTTTAGAATTATTTGATAAGACTTTGGAGGTAAATGAAGATGATAATTAAAAGAGTTAAACTTGAAAATTATCGTTCTCATTCTAATACAACTGTCGATTTTTCTAAGGGAGTTAATCTTATTTTAGGAAAGAATGGGAAAGGAAAAACTTCTATACTTGAGGCTATCAGTTCAGTTATGTTCAATACAAAAGATAGATCAGGTAAGGAAACTGGTAAAAACTTTATAAAATTTGGTGAAAAATCTGGAAAGATTGAAGTAGAATTTACAGCTAATGACGGTAGAGACTATATTTTTAAAACTGAATTTTTTAAGTCAAAACCTAAAAAACAATCTTTGACTGATATAAATGGTTTGGACTGTGAAGGGGATATTCAAGAAAACTTAGAAGAGCTATGTGGAATAAAAAAGGGCTTTGAAGAAACTTATGAGAATATAGTTATTGCTAAGCAAAATGAGTTCATAAATATCTTTAAAGCTAAACCTAAAGATAGGGAAGAAATATTTAACAAGATTTTCAATACTCAAATCTATAAAGAGATGTATGATGGCTTTTTAAAGGAAGCTACTGATAAATATACAAAACAAATAGATTATTTAAGTAAAGATATAAATTCTTTAAAAGACAATATGGAAGATAAGGAAGAAATTTCTACACTTCTTAAAGATGAAGAAACTTTAAAGGAGAGTTTAAATACTGAATTTTCTAAAATTATGGAAACAAACACTAAACTCTCAAATGAAATAAAAGACTATGAAACAAGTGAAATAAATCTAAAAAATCTGATTTCTAATATTGAAGATGAAGAAAATAAAATAAAGAAATATTCAAATCTTTTAAAAGATAATATTGTTGAAGCTAAAAAAGCTAAAAAGGCTAAAACTATAGTTGAAGAAAATGAAAAACCTTATTTAGAGTATCTAGAAATAGAAGATAAATTAAAAGATTTTAGAGATATTTATACTAATTTATTGCAAGAGCAAAAATTAAATACTCAATATCAAAATAATATAGAAAAATTAGAACTTTCTAATAAAACTTTAAAGACTGATATTGCTAATTTGGAAGAAAACATCTCTAAAAATTCTGAAAAAAAAGATAGTTTAGATAAAAATATAGCTGAACTTAAAAGTAAAGAAGAAGATTTAAGTTCTAAATTAAAAGAATTTGAAAGTCTTTTAATAAAATTAGAAGATTTAGAAAAAACTAAAAAGAAAAATTCAGATAAGCACTTAGAAAAGAAAACTGAAATCAATATTCTTGAAAAAGACTTATCTGCAAAAAAAGACTTATTTATGCCTATTAATATTGAAGATATTGAGAAACAATTAACTGTTTTTAAAGACCTAGAGAAAGAAATAAAATCTTTAGAGGAAGACAAAATTGCTTTTGAAATTGAAATAAAGACTTTAAAGAATGCTAGTAATGAGCTTTCTTCTAAAATTTGTCCCTATCTAAAAGAAAATTGTGAAAATCTAAAAGATAAAGAAGCTGATGATTATTTTTCTTCTAAAATTTCTATAAAAACAGAGGCTATAGAAGACTTGAAAAAAAAGATAGAAGAAAAAACAGTAATTCTAGCTGAAAAATCTGTTTTTGAAGAAAAGAAAAAACAATATTTTGAACTTGATAAAACTATAAAGAATTTAGAACTTTCTTTAAAAACTGAAGAAGTCAATTTAAAGGAAATAGAACTAAATATTAAAAGTTTGGATATAAGTATTCAACAACTTATTGAAAATCAAGAATTTCAAGATAGTACGAGCTTAAAAGAGCATAAAAAAGGCTTAGAAGTTGAACTTAAAAATTTAAATTTAGATGAAAAAAGAGAAAATTTAAAAAATCTTATCGAAAGTTTAGACTTTGAAAAAGAAAAAATTTTAAAAAATCAAAGTTCAATAGAAAATAATCTGAAAGAAATTGATGAATATTGTAAAGAAATTAAAGCAGATACAGATAAAAATATTGAAAATATCGCTTCTGAAATAAAAATTTTTGAGAATAAATTAACTGAGTTAAAGACTTCATATAATGAATATATAAAAAATAATGTCTTAGCAAAAGACTTGGAAAACTTACTTCTAAAAGTAGAGAAAAGTATCAAAGAACTTTATTCTTTAAGATTTAATAAAAATTCATTAAAAGAAAAAGTATTTAGCTTAGAAAATAAAATAAAAAATATAAAAATAGATGAACTTAGAGAAAAATTTAATATTCTTAAAGAAGAATTAAATGAAATTAGCAAAAAATTGGGTTCATCTCAAGAAAAGATTGAAAACTTTAAGAAAATATTAGAAAAGATAGCTTCACAAGAAGAAAAGCAAAAAAAATTGCTTGATGAATTAAAGAAGTTAGAAGATAAGTCAAATAGAGCAAATTTAATCAGAAATGAAGTAGGAAAAATGGGTAGAGCTATTTCTAAATATATGCTTAGTGGTATCAGTAACATTGCTAGCTTGAATTTCAATAAGATTACAGGAAGAACTGAAAGAATTGAATGGAGCAATGATGAAAAAGATAAGTATGTTCTATATTTAGTAGGGCAAGAAAGAAAAATTGCCTTTGAGCAGTTATCAGGTGGTGAACAAGTTTCTGTTGCAATAGCAATAAGAGGAACAATGACAGAATACTTTACTAACTCTAGGTTTATGATATTAGATGAGCCTACAAACAACTTAGACACTGAAAGAAAAAAATTACTTGCTGAGTATATGGGAGAAATTTTAAAGAATTTAGACCAAAGTATAATAGTTACTCATGATGATACATTTAGAGAAATGGCAGAAAAGATAATAGAATTGTAGAGGAAAAAATGAAAGTAAATTATGATTTAAAGATGGAAGAAATTTTAAAGGAAATCACTGAGAGTGGAAAGAAAAAAAGATTACTTATTCATTCTTGTTGTGGTCCTTGCAGTTCATCTGTTTTAGAATATCTAAAAGAATTTTTTCAAATAGATATTTATTTCTATAATCCAAATATAACTTTTGACTATGAATATTTGGCTAGAATGGACGAACAAAAAGAAATGTTGGAAAAATTGGACTATGATATGAATGTCATAGAAGGAGTCTATAATCCAAAGGAAGATTTTTTTGAAAAAATAAAAGGGCTTGAAAATGAAAAAGAAGGTGGACAGAGATGCTATTCTTGTTATGATATAAGAATAGGAGAAACTGCTAAAAAAGCTAAAGAAGAAGGCTATGACTTTTTTAGTACTGTTTTAAGTATAAGCCCTATGAAAAATGTAAACTATATAAATGAGATAGGTGAAAAATATTCTAAGGAATATAATATTCCATTTTTGTTTGCAGATTTTAAAAAGAAAAATAGATATTTAAGGTCAGTACAAATTTCTAAAGAATTAAATATGTACAGACAAGAATATTGTGGTTGTGTGTTCTCTAAAGTAGAAAAAGAACAAAGAGACAGAGAAAAAGCAGAAAAAGAAAAACAGGAGGAAACAAAAAATGACTAGCTTTTCAGAAAAAACAGTGAGAGGAGTCTCACTTGTATTTTTAGTAATTTTTTCTTATTTAACTTATAAAAATTACTACTACAGTCCCCTTATAGTTTTAACTATAATGATATTTTTTTCAACTAAGGGAGTTCAGATGTTTGAGAACAGAATTTTCCTATCAACAAGGGCAATATTCTGGGTACTGTTTTCAACACTATTATTTTTAAGAATTTATTTTAATGAAAGTACTCATTTAGATATGAAAAATACCAAAACTTTAATGACTATGGCTTTAATCTCTATTTGTATCGGAACTTGGGTAGGAGATTTCTTTGCCAAATATATCTATATCAGAATAAAATTCTGTATAAATAGACTTTTTTCAAAATCTAATAAAGGAACTTATAGAATAGTGAAAATGGAAAATATTCAACAAAACTATATGAAAAGTTTAGGTAAAAAAATAGGTATAATGTTCTATCATATCACTTTAGATGTGAATGGAGAAGAAAGAAAATTTTTATTAGAAAAAGAATTATTTGAAAAATTGCAAGGTAAATCTGAAATTAATATAAATATAAAAAAAGGTTGTCTTGGAATATGTTACGGAGTGGGAATGCAAGAATAGGGGGAATGATGAAAAAAATATTTATAGTTTTGATGTTTATTTTTTGTGGACTATCAAATTTCTCTCAAGCTAAGGAGACAAAAACAACTCTATATGATGAGAAAAATTTTGAACTAGATTTTAATATGAAACTAATGATGGGATTAACTAAAGCTGAGAATGATTCAAAATATCAAAAGTTAGTAAACTATATTGATGAAAATTTAATTTCAAAAAGTGAAGTAAGTTATACAACTAATATAAATCTAAAAAAATCACTCATAGAAGTATTCTCTGAAAATGGAGATTTACTTTATAAAGGCAAAATTTCAAAGGAAATTACTAAGTTTTTGAGCAATAATTTAGAATTAGCGAGAAACCTTTCGCTAATTGCTAATGGAAAATGGCAAGAAAATGATAATGTTTTTGACAACTTAACTGAAAATGTTAATATAAAAAAACTTAATGAAAAAGTAATATTATCAGTTAAAGAAACTGCAGAAAACAAATATGGTCAAACGACTATCATAATAGAAAATATATTAAAAAGAGAATTGACTGATAGTGAAAAGAAAGAACTTTTAAATTTAAAAGAAGTGGACTTACTATATAGATATAAAAAATATATGGAAAGTGAAAGTTTAAAAGGATACGATAATGAAAAATTAGAAATAATAAAAGAAGATAAAAATTTAAAGATGGTTTTTGAAAGAATGTTTAAAGATAATAAAAGCATTAAGCAAGAAATAGAGTATGCTGATGATAGTCGTTTAAAAGGTGTTTTTAGAAGGTATGAATATGGTATATTAAAACACGAAACTTTTTTTGAAACTCCTTTTACAGTCTTGGTTAAAAGATACTATCCTAATGGTACTTTAATGACTGAAATACATTACAATAAAGGTGAAATAGATGGTGAGCTTAAGGGATACTATGAAAATGGGAAGTTAAAATATAGCTCTTCATATATAAATGGGAAAAAAAATGGACATTACAAAGCTTTTGATCAAAATGGAAATTTAACTGAAGAAAGATTGTATAAAAATGATAGATTTATCGAGCAAATTTATGGGGAGTAGTCAATACAGATGAAAAAAATATTTATAGTTTTGATGTTTATTTTTATTAGTTTACTAGGTTTTGCAGATAATACTAATATAACAATGACAACACTTTCAGATGAACAAACAATTGAACTAGATTTTAATGTAAAATTACTATTGGGAATGATTAAAGCTGAAAATAATCCTAAATATGAGAAATTATTAGATTACATTGATGAAAATTTAGCTAAAAAAAGCGAAGTGAAATACTCTGCTAATCTAAATTTAAAAAAAGCTTCTTCAGAAGTTTTTTCAGAAAATGGTGAATTACTATATGAAGAAAAACTACCAGAAGAATTTATAGATATTCTAAATTACTCTCTAGCTACTGCAGATGATAAAGAAAAAACTAAAAAATCTATAAAAGGTTTTTATGAAAACACTGCTTACATGCTTATAAGTAAAAATAATGGAAAACCTAAATTTTTTAAAGAAGTAAATTTGGAATCTGATGGACATAAAATAAAAAATACAATGGAAGTTATACTAAAAAGAGAGCTAACTGAAGCTGAAAAAAAAGAATTATTAAGTTTGAAAAATGAAAAATTGATAACAAAATATAGAACTTATGTTAACAATGAAATTTCAAAGGTTTACACAGATAATAATTTAACTGTGCTTAAAGAATTTAAAAATTTAACAGAAACTCTCACTGCATATGATAAAAATAGGAATAGTCTTAAAAGAGAAAAAAGATATACAGATAGCAGTTATTCAAATGGAATTTTAAAAAGCTATAAAAATGATAAGTTAGTAGATGAAATAGCTTTTGAAAACTCTATGCCAAAACTTAAAAAAATGTATTATGACGATGGTAATTTAGCTTTTGAATTTCCTTTAAAAGATGGAAAAATTCATGGAGAGGCTAAAAAGTATTATAGAAGTGGAAAAATTAGAGAAGTATATTCATTTAAAAATGGAAAAAAAGAAGGTATAGGAAAAGAATATAGTGAAACAGGTGAAATAATAAAAGAAAGCTTGTATAAAGATAACGAAGAAATAAAAAAGATAAAATAAACCAAAAAAAATTATGTACTAGAAGGAGGAAACATGAAAAGGATTTTTATAGTTTTAACATTTATTTTTATTAGTTTATTGAGTTTTGCAAATAATACTAATATTGCAGGAGTAAGAATACCTTTAGGAGAACAAAAAGTTGAATTAGAGCCTAATACAAAAATATTTTTGGGATTGAATAAAGTTGAGAATGATCCTAAATATAAAAAATTAGTTGATTATGTTGAAGATAATTTAGCTAAAAAAGGTGTAGCAAAATACTCAGCTAGTATAAATTTAAAAAAAGAAGCTATCGAAGTTTTTTCAGAAAATGGTGTACTACTAAGTGAAGAAAAACTTCCAGAAGAATTTATGAATATAGCAGGTTATGCTTTAAATGCTGGAGAAAATAAAGAAGATATAAAAAAATGTTAAAAGAAACTTATGAAGCTCCTACTTATGTTACTATTAGTAAAAATAATGGAAAACCTAAAATTTATATGGAGAGAGCTATGGGACCTATTGAAAAAGGCATAAAATTGACAGAAGAAGTTATATTAAAAAGAGAACTAACAGAAGCTGAAAAGAAGGAATTGTTAAGCTTAAAAAATGATGAATTAATGACAAAATATAAATCTTATATTGAAAGTGAAATTTCAAAAGGATATCAAAATAACAAAGTAGTCATGACTAAAGAATTTAAAAACTTAACAGAAACTGCTGTTATGTATGATAAGGATAACAGCTCTATGAAAATGGAGATAAAATACAAAGATAATAGCTTAAAAAATGGAACTGCAAGATCTTATACTAATAATAAGTTAACACAAGAAATGGTTTTTGAAAACTCTACAGCAATATTACTTAGAGAATACCATGATAATGGTAATCTAGCTACTGAATTACCTGCTAATGGAGAAGCTAAAATTTATTATGAAAATGGAAAAGTTAAAGAATCTGTTCTTGTTAAAAATGGAAAAAGAGAAGGAATTGCTAGAGAATATGATGAAACAGGTAAAGTAATTAAAGAAACTTTATATAGAAATGATAAGGAAATAAAAAAAGCCAAAAAAGTAAAATAAAAATTATGATATAATGTATTCAATAAAAATAAAAAAGGTGTTTAAAATGAATTATAGAATAGCACTAATACATGGATTTTTTAGAAATTATAAAGACATGGAAGAGTTAGAAAATAACCTTATGAATATGGGTTACACAGTGGATAATTTGAATTTTCCACTGACTTTTCCTTCTATTGATATGTCAATAAATATCTTAAAAAAGTATCTTTTATCTTTAAAAGAGAAAAAAATTAATAAACAAAATGAAATTGTATTAATAGGCTTTGGTTTTGGTGGTGTCTTAATAAGAGAAACTTTAAAATTGGAAGAAGTAAGTGGAATAGTGGATAAGGTAATCTTATTGTCTTCACCAATCAACGATTCTACTTTACATAGAAGATTAAAAAGAACTTTTCCTTTTATTGACTTAATTTTTAAACCACTTGCAATCTACTCTAAAACAAGAAGAGATAGAAGACGTTTTGACAAGGATATAGAAGTTGGACTTATAATAGGGAGAGAAAGTTCGGGATTCTTTGGTAAATGGTTAGGTGACTACAATGATGGATATATAGAAATGAAGGATGTCGCTTTTCCAGCTGCTAAAGATAAGATACTAATTCCTATCACTCACAATGAATTAAACAAGAGAATAGGAACCGCAAGATACATACATAATTTTATTTCAAAGGGGAAATTTAGATTAGAGTAAATTAGGAGTTGAAATGCTAAATTTTAAAAGCCTCAGTAAAATTCTTCTTAATATATTAAAAGTAATAATATATGCTTTTCTTATATTATTTTCTTTTGTTTGCATAATTGCACTATATCAAATATATACTGAAAAAGATGGTTTTAACAGAGGAATGGCTTTAATATTTCTTATAGTATTTTCAATATTTCTCTCGCTTACTATGTGCAATCTGCTAAAAACTTTTTTGCTTCTTTGTTCAAAGAAAGTAAATATAACTGAAAAACTATTTGAAAGAAAATATTTTAAATCTTTAGATAAGTTTGAATTTATCTTAAAAATTGTACTGAAAATCATATTAAGGGTTTTAGCATATCTTTTTGTGTTTTTCCTAATTGGAATAAATATAGTCAGTGTTGCTGATGAAAATGCTAGAGACAGGGGAACTTTTCCTTTAGAAGCTGTCCAACTTTTAACAGTAGCTGCACTTATTGCTCTACTCATCATGCTGTTTAAAGATCTTAAAAAAATATATATCTTCCTTTCTGAAAAATATAAAGCTCTTCCAGTTTTTAATAAGAAAGTTCAAGAAAATGTAATAAAAGTAAAGACTAAAATAAAAGAACAATTAAAAAAAATTAAAGATAAAAAATATAATTTTAAAGATTTCATAGCAAAGTTAAAGATAGAATTCATAGCTAAAAATATTAATAAATTCACAGAGTTTTTAGAAGATAGAACAAACTTCTTAAAAGAAAAATTATTTCAAGAAAGGCATGAGATTTTTCTTAATGAAAAAGCTGATAAATTTCTGATAGGAGCCTATCAAGTTTTATCAGCTATGTGTCTTTTAGCTTTTTGTAGCATTTTTATCTCTATATCAGGAATATTGATATATAAAACTTTAGTGTTTTTATTTTACTTATTTGGAGTTATTTTCACTCTTTTAATAGGAGCTATAGCTTCATTCCCATATATCTTATTTCTATTCTTCCTTTAGCTGACATTTAAAAAAATGGGTTGTTGTATATCATAATCTTAATTCAAAAGTAAAAAATAAGTGAGTTACATTATAATTTATCATTAGAAATTTTCTTTGAGTAAA
>ERZ773018.830-NODE-830-length-17662-cov-17.977736_pt1 | contig 17662 bp, 12 predicted proteins | sample MGYA00580840_ERZ773018 | MGnify/ENA primary metagenome ERZ773018 (study PRJEB29015, sample SAMEA2738125) | human oral metagenome | biome: human oral; feature: human-associated habitat; material: saliva | place: China | collected 2256 ... | reverse complement strand
CAGAGATTAAGAAATTACCTACGCATGTAGCAGTTATAATGGATGGCAACGGTCGTTGGGCAAAGCTCAAGAACAGACCACGTCTATTTGGTCATAATGCAGGCATGCAGGCGATGAAGCAGATAGTTATCACAGCTTCTAACATCGGAATTAAATATCTGACCGTATATGCTTTTTCTACTGAAAACTGGAAGCGTAGCACGGAAGAGGTTTCGGGTATATTCAAGCTCATTATCAAGTACGTTGATTCTGAGCTCAAGGAACTGATTGAAAACAATGTTCGAATCAATATCCTTGGTGACTATAATATGCTACCGGTAGATTCTGTTAGAGCTATAGATAAACTTGTCGAGAAAACGCAGGACAATGACGGACTTGTGTTCAATATAGCGCTAAACTATGGTGGCAGAGATGAGATTGTCAGAGCGATTAATGAAATCATAATTGATCGACAGGCTATGGCGGACGAAGGTGTGTCAATAAATGTTACTGAGGATGAGGTATCGAATCATCTTTATACAGGGGTTCTCCATAAGAATGTACCAGACCCTGATTTAATCATCAGAACTAGCGGTGAGATTAGAATATCAAATTTTTTACTATGGCAATTGGCATATAGCGAAATGATATTTGTAGATGTTCTATGGCCGGATTTCACACCGGATATATTTAAGAAGACCATTATGGAATATCAACGTAGAAGTAGACGCTTTGGAGGAAGATAGAATATGAAAACGAGAATTATTTCAGGTGTTGTCATGTTGCCTCTGCTCGCTGTATTGTATTTTGGCGGATGGGCAGTGAAGATAGCGGGTTTTTTAGTTGCAGTTATAGGAATTAAAGAATTTTATTCAGGATTTGAAAAGATGGATATAAAACCATCTTTTGCCATAGGAATGTGTTCAGCAGCGATGCTCTATTGTATCAATATCTTCTATCCAAGTCCTGAAGCACATTTTTTATGGCTATTTCTGAGCATATTGGCGTGTCTGTTATATCTATTTGATATAGACAATAGGAAACTAGAGGATGGAATGGCTACAGCAACAGGCATTATTTATATAGTCTTTTTTTCGTACCACATAGTTTTATTTGATCAATTGGGATATTTGAGAATATTTATATGGCTGGCGATAATATCCGCTTTCGGGACGGATATTTTTGCATATTTTGTCGGAATGGCACTGGGGAAACACAAGTTATGTCCTAAAATCAGTCCTAAAAAGAGCATAGAAGGTTCTGTCGGAGGCATCGTGGGCAGTGTGATTTTAAGTGGAATTTTTACCATGATATTCGCACAGAATTACATTATGCACGGATGCGTAATAGGACTTTTAGGAAGCGTAGTATCCCAATTCGGAGATTTAACAGCTTCTGTGTTTAAGAGGAAAATGGGCATAAAAGATTACGGTAAGTTAATTCCGGGACACGGAGGCATTCTGGATAGATTTGATAGCGTGTTATTTACTGCACCGGTAGTGTACTATTATGTCAGTTTAGTCATTCCGGCTGCGAATCTTCCAATATAACTACTAAGTTACGACTCTTAGGTCAGGAAATGTTATAGGACAGCTAAATGAGAATTTGCGATAGAGTCGCTAAAAGCAGAAATAACAGTTATCGTATGAAATTAAGGAAAAGCCTGGGGGTGACTCGGCATGAAAAAAATTTGTATTTTGGGGAGCACAGGCTCAATCGGAACACAAAGCTTGGCAGTTATGAGAGAAAATAAGAATGACTTTGAGGTTTGCGGATTAGCAGCAGGACATAACATCCAACTTTTGGAAGAACAAATTCTCGAATTCAATCCGAGATATGTGTACATAAAAAGTAAAGAAGATGCAAAAAGTTTGTCGGCAAAATACGACAAGCAGAATGTGTATTTTGGAGAAAACGGTATAGAAGAGTTGCTTGATAATTGCCAATGTGATACTGTGATAAATGCACTGGTGGGAATTAAAGGACTTGTGCCGACTTTAAAAGCCATAGAAAACGGAATGGATATAGCGTTGGCAAATAAGGAAACCTTGGTGGTAGGAGGCAGCCTGGTCATGGATAAAGCCAGGAAAAAAGGTGTGAAGATATATCCGGTAGACAGTGAACACAGTGCTATTTTCCAATGCTTAGAAGGTCAAGATCGCAATAATGTTGATTCCTTAATCGTTACAGCTTCCGGTGGTCCACTACGCACTTGGGATTCTGATAAAATTAAAACGGCTACAGCTGCAGACTGTTTACGACATCCAACTTGGAATATGGGCAATAAAATTACTATTGACTCTGCCTCTTTATTTAATAAGGGCTTAGAGGTAATTGAAGCTCATTGGTTATTTGGGTTTGATTTTGACCATATTGATGTAGTAGTTCATCCACAAAGTATTGTTCATTCTATGATCCGTATGAAGGATGGTGCTATTTTAGCGCAAATGGGTAATCCAGATATGCGCGAGCCTATTCAATATGCTTTGACATATCCAAAACGTGAAGTTTTAAGTATGAATCACCTTGATTTTACTAAAGCTTTACATTTGGAATTTTTACCACCACGGTACGATGATTTTCCTGCACTTCGCTTAGCTTATGAAGTTGGTCGTGCCAGTGGTTTTAAGCCTGCTGTATTTAATGCAGCTAATGAAACTGCAGTTTATGCATTTTTAGAAGACAAAATCGCTTTTGGCGATATTTATAAAGTTGTAACTTCTGTTCTTGAGTCTATGGAATCAGAAGATGACTTTACGTTAGACAATTTATTATCCATCGATAGATGGGCCCGTGAAAAGGCTACATCATTGATGTTATAGGAGAATATATGACGACAGCATTAGCCACAATATTTGTATTTGGCTTAATCGTGTTTATCCATGAATTAGGTCATTTTATTACAGCTAAGATGTCAGGTATGCAAGTCGACGAATTTGCTATAGGCTTTGGTCCTGCCATATTTAAGGTACAAAAAGGTGAGACATTATACTCTATTCGTATCATTCCTCTTGGTGGCTTTAATCGTATTGCGGGCATGAGTCCTGATGAGCCTCTTAATGAGCGCTCCTTCTATAATAAACCTGCGTGGAAGAAATTTATTGTTATTTCTGCAGGTGCTGTATTTAACTTTTTATTGGCCATTGTTATTTTCTTTGGCCTTAATGTGACTGTAGGTAACCTTACCTACACAAATGAACCTGTTATTGGTAATATCATTTCTGGTAGTGCTGCGGAACAGGCACATTTACAAGCTAACGATAGAATTATTACTATTGATGGCAAAAAAATTACTACTTGGGATGATATTCGTCCTAGTTTACAAGGTACAGCTAATCATGGTGTAACTGTCGTTGTAGAACGGGATGGAAAGTCTGTAGAAACTACAGTAATACCTAAGCTTGAACAAGATAGTGTTAAAATTGGTATTTATCCTAGTTTTACTCGTGAAACTTATACTATTGGTGAATCTTTAAGCCTTGCTGTTAGTCGTACAGGACAAACCATAGTTGCTATGGTCAGTGGTCTGTATGATATGATACGTGGCACTCAAGCTGCTGAATTGTCTGGACCAGTTGGGATTTCTCAAATGGCTGGCACCATTGCTCAATCTGGCTTTGCACCATTATTAAGCTTTGCTGCATTCCTTAGTATTAATTTAGGGGTTATTAATCTGTTGCCATTACCTGTATTAGATGGTGGTCATTTGATTATTATTTTAGCTGAAGCTATAACAGGCCGTAGACTACCTGCTAAAGCTCTCATGTATATTCAAATGGTTGGTGTTGCCTTAATGGTAGCATTGTTCTTATATGTAACGACTCAGGATATTTTCCGATTACTATAAGACAGATGGGAGATAACAATGATTGTACGTAAACCAACAAATGGTATCTATGTAGGTACAGTTAAAATTGGTGATTATGCACCGGTAAGTATTCAATCTATGATTACAACAGATCCGGTACATACGGAAAAGGCGATTTCAGAAATTAACCGTTTAGCAGAGGCAGGTTGTGAACTAGTTCGCGTTGCTGTTCCTACAATGGAGTCTGCAAAGGCTTTAAAAGCCGTTAGAGCTGGCATTTCTATTCCGATGATTGCGGATATACATTTTGATTATAGATTAGCTTTAGAGGCTATTGAAAATAATGTAGATGGCTTGCGCATTAATCCTGGTAATATTGGGGGCGAAGATAAGGTGTTAGCCGTTATTGAAAAGGCTAAACCTAAACAAATCCCAATTCGTATCGGTGTTAATGCAGGTTCCTTACCAAAGCATATTCTCGATGCTCATGGCGGTCATCCTACAGCAGACGGAATGGTTGAAACCGCTTTAGAACACGTAAGAATTCTAGAGAAGTTAGACTACCGTCAAATGAAATTATCTATTAAAGCTACAGAAGTACCTTTAATGGTTGAAGCTTATCGTAAATTATCCGATAAAATTCCTTATCCATTGCATTTAGGTGTTACCGAAGCAGGTACTATTAAACAAGGTACAATTAAATCTGCTATGGGTATTGGTGCTTTACTTCTTGATGGCATTGGCGATACATTGCGTGTATCCTTAACAGGAGATCCAATTCATGAAATCGAAGTAGGTCGTAGTATTTTAAGTAGCTTAGGCTTACGAAACTTTGGTGCCACTATGATATCTTGTCCTACCTGTGGTCGTTGCCAAGTCAATTTATTTGATATGGCTGGTATTGTAGAGGAACGCCTTGCAACCATTAAAGCTCCAATTAAGGTTGCCGTAATGGGCTGTGTTGTAAATGGACCAGGAGAAGCTCGGGAAGCTGACTTTGGTATCGCAGGTGGCGATGGTCAAGGTATCGTATTCCGTAAAGGGGAAGTTATTAAGACTGTGCCAGAAGCCGAATTAGTAGATACATTATTTAGAGAAATTGATCAATATTTAGAAAGTTTAGATGAGGAGTCTTTATGTTAGCCACTAAATTATATGCACCTACATTGCGTGAGGTTCCATCTGACGCTGATGTAGTAAGCCAACAGCTCATGCTTCGTGCTGGTTTTATGCGTAAAACTGCAAATGGTTTATATAGCTTTTTACCATTAGGTTGGAAAAGTATTAAAAAAATTGAAGCTATCGTACGTGAAGAAATGGATCGTGCTAGTGCTCAAGAAATTATGATGCCTATCTTACAGCCTGCAGAAATTTGGAAAGAGTCTGGCCGTTGGAATGCATATGGCGCAGAAATGATGCGTATTAATGATCGTCATGATAATGAGTTCTGCCTAGGACCTACTCATGAAGAAATGATTACGACCCTCGTAAAAAACGAAATTAATTCTTACCGTCAATTGCCGGTAAATTTATATCAAATTCAAAGTAAATTCCGTGATGAACGTCGCCCTCGTTATGGTTTGATGCGTAGTCGCGAGTTTATCATGAAAGATGCTTACTCCTTCGATGTAGATGAAGCAGGCTTAGAAGAATCCTACAAATCTATGTATGATGCTTATACACGTATCTTTAATCGCTGTGGTCTTACATTCCGTCCCGTTGAGGCTGATAGTGGTGCTATCGGTGGTAGCGGTACTCATGAGTTTATGGCTATTGCTGAAGCAGGTGAAGCAGATATCGTATATTGCACTAAATGTGATTATGCTGCTAATATCGAAATCGGTAAGCCTGGTATCATGAAGCAAGAAGAAGAAGCTCTTCAAGAGTTATCCGTTGTAGACACTCCAAATGCTAGTACTATTGAAGCAGTTGCGGATATGTTAAATTTACCACTACATAAAACTATTAAAGCTGTAGTGTTCTCTATTGATGGTAAAGTAGTATTAGCCATCGTTCGTGGCGATCATGAAGTAAATGAAGTGGCTGTACAACATGCCGTACTTGGTTCTGTAGAGCCTGAAATGGCTACACCAGAAGAATTGGAAAAAGTAGGTTTAACAGCTGGCTTTATCTGTCCTGTAGGCTTACAACAAACAGAAGAGTTTGCCATTGTTGTGGATGAATCTGTTATGGAAACATATAATGTTTGTGGTGGGGCTAATAAAAAAGATGCTCACTACGTAAACATTAATCCTAAACGCGATTTTAATGTAGACGATATTATTGTTGCTCCTATACGCTTGATTACGAAGGATGATGTGTGTCCTAAATGTGGTGGCTCTTTAGAACATGCTAAAGGTATTGAAGTAGGTCAAGTATTTAAATTGGGTACTAAATATTCTGAAGCATTACAAGCTACATTCTTAGATCAAAATGGTCGTCCTAATCCAATGATTATGGGGTGCTATGGTATCGGTGTATCTCGTACATTAGCTGCTGCTATTGAGCAATATCATGATGAAAATGGTATTATTTGGCCACGTTCTATTGCTCCATTTGAAGCCGTTATCGTACCGATTAATGCAAAAGATGAAGCTTTGATGTCTACAAGTCAAACTATTTATACTGCATTACAAGATGCTGGTGTAGATGTATTGCTGGATGATCGTAAAGATCGTGCTGGTGTTAAGTTTAAAGATGCTGATTTGATTGGCTATCCTCTTCGCATTACAGTAAGTAAAAATACACTTGAAAATAATGAAGTAGAAATTCAAATTCGTAAGACTGGAGAAGCGCTTCCATGTGCTATTGATTCTGTAGCTACAAAAGTAACAGAATTACTTCAAAACTTATAATAAAATTGCGATTCTAGTGAATGCTCATTAGGGTCGCAATTTTTCTTTCTAAACTTGAATTAATAGACTAAATCAGTCATAATTAAAGGATAGGATATTTGTAATGGGAGGTACTATATGCTTGTAGATTTTCATATGCATTCCGTTTATTCCGATGGTATTGAAACTCCAAAGGAATTATTGCGTCATGCCTTAGATTGCAATGTATCTATGATGGCTTTAACTGATCATGATGAAATTGATGGAATTAAAGCATTGCGTACAGCTCAACAAGAATTAGATCCTAATGAAACGATTAAAATTATAAACGGCTGTGAATTTAGTGCTGATTATAAAGATAAGTCTATCCACATTTTAGGATATTGTTTTGATGAAAATAATAAAGAGTTAAATAATTTTATTACGTTCTTTAAAAGAAAACGAGAAGAACGTATCGATGAAATTATAAGACGCTGTAATCTCGAAGGTTATCATATTACAAAAGAAGATTTAATCAAAGAATTTCCTGATACTAAAGCTTATGGACGTCCACATATTGGTAAACTTTTAATCGATGGTGGATATGCTAAGGATGTTAATGAAGTCTTTAGAGGAATTCTTCGTAAGGACAGTCCTTGCTATGTGCCTAAGGTAAAAGTTGAAGTTCAACGTATTATTGATATCATTCATAAAGCTGGTGGCTTTGCCGTTATGGCACATCCCAAATTAGTATCTAGCGATGAATATGTCGTAGAACTGTTAGATTTTGATTTTGATGGTATGGAGGTATATCATTCCAAACATAATGATATAGATGTGGAGCGATATAAAGCATTAGCTAAAGAACATAAATTGTTTATTACTGGTGGTTCTGATTATCATGGAATTCCAGGAAAGGAACCAGATAATTTTGGTGATTACTTAGTAGCTGGTAATGATGTATCAGAATTTATTAGTTTGTTATAAATCATGAGGTAGACTATGGAAGTCATTGCATTTGTTGGTAGTAGTGGCACTGGTAAAAGTCATCGTGCGCTCGTACTTGCTCACGAAAATAAAATTGAATGTATCATCGATGACGGTATTTTGATTCATGATAATAAAATTGTTGCTGGTTTTTCTGCAAAAAAAGAGTCTAGTCGCTTAAAAGCTGTTCGCCGTGCTATTTTCCAAGATGAAGTACAAGTTAAATCAGTACGAGAACAACTTGAGAAAATTAACCCAAATAAACTTATGATTATTGGTACATCCGATAACATGGTTAAGAAAATTACAAAAGCATTGGGCCTACAAAATCCAGATCGATATATTCGTATTGAGGATGTTGCTACTCCTAAGGAAATTGAAAAGGCGCAACATGCTCGTCTTAAAGAAGGTAAGCATATTATTCCCGTCCCAACTATGGAGTTAAAGCCTCATTTTAGAGGTTATTTGATTGACCCGATTAAAACAATGTGGCGTCGCACCTTGAAAAAACAAGATCAAGATACATTGGGACAAATTGGTTCTGAAGGCTTTGAACGTTCTGTAGTACGTCCTGCTTTCAGTTATTATGGACGTCTTACCTTTGATGATGATGTAATCATCAAATTAATCCGTAATGGTCTTAAAAAAGTAGCTGGTGTTGATGAATCTAGTGTTATTTCCTTTAAAAAAGGTGATAAAGGTCAAAATGGTCTCATTGTAGATATGGCTGTTGTCATTGAACATGGTTATCCTGTAAAAACATTGATGCAGCAAGTACAAAAATCTGTACGTAATGAAATTGAATACATTACGGGCATGTCCATTGAACGCATGTCAATTAAAGTTAAAAATATTATTGAAACTAAACGTAAGATTGTTAAAGTGTAGGAGTTAGAATGAAGTCTTATTATATTTACACCTATGGTTGTCAAATGAATACTGCCGATTCTGAGCGCTTATCGCATCAGCTAGAATCAGTTGGGTATACACCAACAGAGGACGTAGAAACTGCGGATTTAATTTTATTAAATACTTGTGCAGTGCGTGAGAATGCAGAAACTAAAGTCTATGGCCGCATAGGTGAGCTAATGAGACTTAAGCGTAAAAATAAAAACTTGATTCTTGCTGTTACCGGATGTATGGCACAAAAGAATCAAGCTGAAATGTTTAAGCGCGCTCCTCATATCGATATTGTCTTAGGTACTCATAATATTCAACATATTAATGAAATGATTGAAGAAGTACAACGGGGACATACGCATCAAATTAGTGTGGATATGGATAACACCGTACTTCCTGAATTAGAAGCCAAGCCAAATGGTACATTCTATGCTTGGGTACCAATTATGAATGGATGCAATAAGTTCTGTACGTACTGCATCGTTCCTCACGTTCGTGGTAGAGAAATTAGTCGTCCTGTAGAGGCCATTGTAAAGGAAGTGACTGAACTAGGTGCAAAAGGATTTAAAGAAATTACCTTATTAGGCCAAAATGTTAACTCTTATGGCTTAGACTTTAAAGATGGCACTGATTTTGGGACACTCATAGATGCTTTGGATGGCATTCCTGGGATAGAACGGATTCGTTATATGACGAGTCATCCTCAAGATATGACTAAATCTATGATTGATGCTCTTGGTCGTTCTTCTAACGTTGTTACACATTTACATTTACCGATTCAATCTGGATCAGATCGCATTCTTAAAAAGATGAATCGACACTATACAGTGGAGCATTATAAAGAATTACTGTCTTACTGCCGTGAGAAAATTAAAGATGTAGTGGTTACTACAGATATTATTGTAGGCTTCCCAGGGGAAACAGAGGAAGATTTCCAAGCTACATTACAATTATTGAAAGACGTACGTTATGATATGGCGTATACTTTCATCTATTCCAAACGTTCTGGTACACCAGCTGCGACTATGGATGATCAAATTCCAGAAGAGGTTAAGCGTGTACGATTGCAAACATTGATGGATGTACAAAACGAAATCTCTTATGAGTTGAACAAACCTATGGAAGGACAAGTGTTTGATATTATTGTTGAGGGGCCAAGTCCTCGCGATGAAGATATGTGGTTTGGTCGTACTTCGGGGAATAAAATGGTGTTATTCCCAAAAGACGATTCCTTATCAATTGGTGAAACAGTACCAGCCTATATTGATAAAGCACAAACTTGGGTTTGCTACGGTACAATACAAAAGGGGTAAGTATGGCAAAAAAGCAAACACCTATGATGGAGCAGTATTTAGATATTAAATCTAGATATCCAGATGAATTACTGTTCTTTCGTTTAGGTGACTTTTATGAATTATTTAATGATGATGCTTTAGTTGCATCTCGTGAACTAAATATTACCTTAACAGGACGCCCTACAGGAGATGAGGAACGCACACCGATGTGTGGCGTTCCTTTTCATGCTGCTGAAAGCTATATAGAAACATTAGTAAAAAAAGGGTACAAGGTTGCAATTTGTGAACAATTAGAAGATCCTAAAGCAGTTAAGGGTATCGTTAAGCGTGACGTTATTAAAGTTATTACACCGGGAACTGTGATGACTGAAAATGGTAATGATGCACGGTCTAACAATTTTTTATCATTATTTTATATGGTAAAAGATGCATGGATACTCGTATTTTCAGATGTATCAACTGGGGAAGTTATTTGGCATCGTATTACTGATTGTGAAAAACGAAGTGATATGTTTGATGCGCTCAGTATGTATCGTCCAAGTGAAATTATATTGCCTGAAGGAACTATATTACCGCAAGATATAAAAGACTTTATGGATAATCAATTTAGCAATATTGTATTATCTCCATTTAGTACATATCATACACAACGAGAGGTGGCAGAAAAAGCAGTTACTCACTTTGGTGATTTAGGCCTTATGGAAGAGGATGTATGGGAAGCATTAGGGTATATGCTTTTATATTTAGAGGATATTATTAAGTCTGAAATTTCCCATATTAACTATGTACATCAATTGAGTGTAGGTAATCGCCTAATCTTAGATACATCTTCCTTACGTCATCTTGAAATTACCCATAATCTACGTGATGGCGGTCAAAAAGGTACATTACTTGATGTACTAGATCGTACATTGACACCAATGGGAGCTCGCCTATTAAAACAATGGCTTGAAAGTCCGTTAACTGATGTAAATCAAATTCAACGTAGACAAGCTGCCGTAGCAGAACTTATTACACGTGGAGCAGAGCGGTCTCATATTCGTAGCTTACTAGATTGTATTTATGACTTTGAGCGCATCGTAGGTCGTGTAGAAACTGGCTCTGTGTCACCTAGAGATTTAACAGCACTTCGCGAATCATTAGCTGTTTTACCTGATATTAAACACCTCTTAAGTACATGTGCAAGTTTATCATTAACATCTATTAATGACCGCATCCAAGATCATAAAGATATTTACGATTTATTATGTCGTGCTATTGCGGACCAACCAGCATTGACATTAAAAGAAGGCCGCGTTATCAAAGATGGTTTTAATCCAGATTTAGATGAACTTCGTTCTTTAGCTACTAATAGTGAGCAATGGCTCGCTAAGATGGAAGCTGATATTAAAGAAGCAACAGGCTTATCAAAAATTAAAACTGGTTATAATAAGGTCTTTGGATATTACTTTGAAGTATCACATAGCAAATCTGAACAAGTGCCAGATTATTTCATTCGTAAACAAACGCTAGCTAATGCAGAGCGATACATTACGCCTGAATTAAAAGAATTTGAAATTAAGATTCTCAGTGCTAAGGATAAAATCATCGCCTTAGAGCATGAGTTATATCAACAGCTACGAAATGATATTAAACTCGTCATTAAAGAGGTACAAGAAACGGCTCGTGCCCTTGCAGATCTCGATGTATTGTGCTCATTAGCTTTAGTAGGCTATGAAGAAAATTATATTTGCCCTACCATCGTAATGAATGGTCAAATCAATATTCGAGATGGTCGTCATCCTGTAATCGAAAAATTCTTGAAGCGTGAAGTGTTTGTACCAAATGATATAGTACTAAATCATGACGATGAGGAATTTTTGCTCATTACAGGTCCTAATATGGCCGGCAAATCAACATATATGCGTCAAGCTGCTATTTTGATGATTATGGCTCAAATTGGTTCCTTTATTCCTGCCCGTGAAGCATCTATTTCTCCAGTAGATCGTATTTTTACACGTGTAGGTGCTAGTGATGATATTTCTACTGGTCAAAGTACGTTCATGGTGGAAATGAAAGAGGTAGCCTATATTTTAGAGAATGCTACACATAACAGCTTGATCATCTTAGATGAAATTGGTCGTGGTACGAGTACCTTTGATGGTTTAAGTATCGCTCAGGCTGTAGTAGAGCATATTTGTAAGCATATTCACGGCAAGACATTATTTGCTACTCATTACCATGAACTGATTAGTTTAGAGGAAAGTTATAGTAAACTAAAAAATTACACTGTGGCTGTTAAAGAAAAAGGTAAAGATGTGGCCTTCTTGCGCCGTATTATCAAAGGCGGTGCAGATCGAAGCTATGGTATTCATGTAGCTAGATTGGCAGGCTTACCGAACTCTGTATTAAAACGGGCAGAAGTAATTTTGCAATCTTTGGAAGACCAAAGCCATGATACTAGTGATTTAAATAATCGTGTTATGGGAGCTCAACCTAATAATGTAGTGAAGCCTGTTACTAAACAAGTTAGTGATTCTCCACTAGGCAACTTATTTACGCATTCAGTAGTAGATAGTCTGTTAGAAGTAGATGTAATGAGCATGACACCGATTGAAGCATTAAATAAATTATATGAACTACAAGAGGAGGCTCGTAAAGGAGGCGGGAAATAATGGCAACCATTCATGTATTGGATGAAACCACAATCAATAAAATAGCTGCTGGCGAAGTTGTGGAACGCTCCGCATCAGTTATTAAAGAACTCATCGAAAATTCCATTGACGCGTCCGCCACTAATATTGAAGTTGAAATCGGCGATGGCGGTGTAGCCTATATGCGAATTACCGATAATGGTATTGGTATGACGGAGGAAGATGCACGCCTAGCAATTTTGCGTCATGCTACCTCTAAAATACAACAGGTAGAGGATTTATTTGATATTGCTTCTCTCGGATTCCGTGGTGAGGCATTGGCTAGTATTGCGTCTGTATCACATTTCTCTTTGACCACGCGAAAAGCAGACTCTGATTTAGGAACTCGTATTACTGTTGACGGTGGCACTTTTACCGATTGCATTCCTTATGGTGCTGCACCGGGTACGACTATTGAAATAAGAGATTTGTTCTACAATACGCCAGCCCGTCGCAAATTCTTGAAATCTGAGCGTACAGAAGCTTCAAAAATTCAAGATATTGTAGGAAAACTTGCTCTTAGCAATCCACATATTTCTTTTAAACTCATCGTAGATGATCGGGTAGCTATCATTACACCTGGAAATGGTAATATTAGTGATACTGTAGCTGCACTATATGGTTATAAAACAAAGGATGATATTTTTACTGTTGCTTATGAAAGTGACTCTATTTATATTGATGGTGTAGTGAGTAAACCTACCCTTCTTAAAAGTACTAGAATTTGGCAAACTATTATCGTTAATAACCGCGTAATTTCTGATAAAACCATCATGAAGGCTATTGATAATGCATACCATGCACTATTACCGAAAAATGGTCATCCTTTAGTAGTTCTAAATATTACAGTGCCTGCAGGAATGGTCGATATTAACGTACATCCTCGTAAGAGTGAAGTAAAATTCTCTGATGATAAGATTATATTTAAAGCCGTTTATCACGGTATTTTAAATGCTCTAAATAATCCACTTCATGAGCGATATGAACGGGAGTCTTCTGCCTATATTGGTATGGGCGAAGCATTGTCTAATAATAGTAGTAATACTCATAATACGTCTATTAACCAAGGTGATAACAATACTAATATGTGTCATGGCTATAGTACATATGATTCCTATAGAGCACCTTCTGTTGTGCAAGATGAGATGCAGTCTGCTGAGCATATAGCTACAGCCGTAGATTATGATAAGGTATTTGGTGGTCGCCGTACAAAAGGGTACGAAGTTATGCGTGGCGAAACTACGCAGTTTGTGGAGAACCTTAAAGCTAAGGGATATACGCCACCTGCACCAAAGGCTACTTATGAACAATCATCCTTTATAGACGAAAGTTTTGACGCTGTTCCTAAGGAATACACTAGTTATACAAAAGAGGATATAGAACGCTTTAAATCTTTATCTCAAGATATACGTGAACAAGATAGTGAGGAACGTACTATACAAAACTCGGGGTTCTTACCTATGGGCCAAGTTGCGTCTTGTTATATTTTGGCTAAAAAGGGTGATGATCTTTATATTATAGATCAACATGCTGCACATGAACGTGTGCGTTATGATAAGCTATGTAAGTCCTCTGAATCGATTCCAATGCAATCTATATTAGTTCCTCAATATAGCGAGGCTACTGATGATGAAATGAATCTGGTAGAGGAGGAACGAGAAACCTTACTTGATCTTGGCTTTGATGTAGAGTTAGGTGGTCCTACGAAAATCAAATTAGTAGGAGTTCCTGTAGATTTAGTAGAGTCAAAGGCTTTTGAAATTCTCCACTATATATTCTCTTACTTGCATGAACATCAACAACCTACTAAGGCGCAGTTACGTCATGAAATGCTAGCTTATGCATCTTGTAGAGGGGCCATCAAGGCAGGTCATAATTTAAATATGTATCAAATGACTACCTTAATTGAGGATTTGTTTAGTACTGAAAAACCGTACGTATGTCCTCATGGTCGTCCAACGATTATAAAATTTACCCCTGATGAATTAGGTAAGTTATTTTTACGGTCTTAATATGAATATTTTAACAACAGCTCAAAAATCTAATGAGGCCATTCAAGAGGAAGCCAAGGTATTGGCTTCCTCTATGCATATGACCTATATAAAACGAGGTAAAACATCGATACCAGCCTTATTTGCTCAGTATCAATGCGAATATATTGCGGTTCTGGCTGGTTCTGGATTAACGATTCATTTCCCGGAAAATCAACAACATACCTTTCATTTGTCGATGGCTCAATTACGTATATTACGTTTACAACGCGGTGAAGGTGATCATCTCATTAATGCGGTACAAGTCATATTAGATACAAAAGGATTATCTACTAGAGATAGATTTTCTTTTTTAGATTGTACAATTGGCCTTGGTAGTGACAGTATTGTGGTGAGTTATGGTTACCCACAAGCTCAAATCACAGGCCTTGAAGGTTCTTTACCTATATGGCTTGCCACTAGTCATGGTTTAGCTCATTATATTCATAGTGAGGATAGTGTAACGGATGCATTGCGACGTATTAAGGTACATCATGATACCTTTGAACACTATTTACCAAACCTACCTGACAATAGTATTGATATTATTTATTTTGATCCTATGTTTGAAGTTCCTGTAGAGGAAAGTCCTCAATTTAAACCTCTTCGGGGACATACAGTGGAAAGTCGTATAGATGATAAAATCATGGCACAGGCTATGCGTGTTGCCACTTATGGTGTTATTATTAAAGAACGACCATTTAGTTCGGTCTTTCAAAAGTATCCACCCCATCAATGGGTGGGTGGAAAATATAGTCGTATAGGCTATGGTGTATATATGAAGGAGTTAATGTGAATCCCTTAATTACCATCGTTGGACCAACGGCGGTAGGCAAAACAGATCTTACCTTGGACTTAGCCGAACAGCTACATGGTGAGGTGATTTCTGGTGATGCTTACCAAGTATATAAACAACTCAATATTGGTACCGCTAAACCATCGATGGATGAACTTAACCGAGTAAAACATCATCTTATCGATATATTAGAACCAAATGATTCATATTCAGTATCTATTTTCCAACATCAAGCTAAAGAGATAATTGGTAGATTAAAAGATAGAAATATTCTACCTATTCTGTCTGGTGGTACAGGGTTATATGTTCAATCATTATTAGAGAACTATAACTTTAATGACGTTAAGCCTGATGAAAGTTTACGGTTAGAATTAGATGAGCTATTTAATGCTAAAGGTATAGATGGTTTACGAGAATATGCTTTCACCTTAGGCACAAAGCATAATATAGAAATTCAATATAGTGATAAACATCGTTTATATCGGGCTATTGAGATATTACATCATGGTGATGTAGATTCGTTACGTAATCAAACAAAAGATGGTGTATCCTATAAAGGACCTGTAATTGGTCTCATGAGAGATCGTGATAAGTTATATGAACGCATTAATTTACGCGTTGATATGATGTTTGAAGCAGGTTTAATTGAAGAAGTTGAGCAACTCCTTAAGTCCGGTGTAAATCCTGATTGCCAAGCCTTTAAGGGGATTGGTTATAAAGAGGTTGTAGACTATATAAATGGCAGTATTAACCTTGATGAATGTAGAGATTTGATCAAGAAAAACACTCGTCATTTTGGGAAACGCCAAATCACTTGGTATAAACGCATGCCATATATTGAATGGATTCATATTGATAATAATACATCTAAAGATTTTATATTTAATAAAGCTATGGAATTAATTCGTAGAGAAGGATTAGCATGACATTAGAAGAAATACGTAGTAAAGCCCTTGAGATGGCTGAACCTGAATTTAAAAAGTTTGAACCTATTGCATTGGCCAATACAAAAAAGGTATTAGAAGCATTTAAAGAGTGCCAAGTATCTGATTATCATTTTACAGGTACTACAGGTTATGGTTATAACGATGTGGGCCGTGAAAAGTTAGACGAAGTATTCGCCTATGTATTTAAAGGTGAAAAAGCCATCGTTCGTCCTCATTTTGTTTCCGGCACACATGCACTAGCAACAACTTTGATTTCTTTAATGGGCAATGGTTTAAAAGGGACTGAATTTATCTATGCTGTTGGGGCTCCTTACGATACGATGCAATCTGTTATCGGTGCCTCTCGTGAGGTGCGTGGATCTCTCGTAGAAAAGGGGTTTACCTATACAGAGGTGCCTTTGAAAGATAATACGTATGATGTAGAAGCCATCGCTAATGCTGTTAATGACAATACACGAGTAGTAGTGATTCAGCGCTCCCGTGGTTATAGTACGCGCGAACCATTATCTATTGCTGATATTAAAATTATTGTAGATGCTGTAAAAGCTAAAAACTCTAATACGATTTGTTTTGTAGATAATTGCTATGGTGAGTTTACAGAGCTTCAAGAGCCTTTAGAAGCAGGTGCCGATATTATGGCTGGTTCTCTCATTAAGAATGCAGGGGGCGGCTTAGCGCCAACAGGTGGCTATATCGTAGGTCGTGAAGACTTAGTAGAAGATGCCGCATATCAACTCACTGCGCCAGGACTAGGGGATCATATGGGATCTTATGCGCCTGGTTACCGTTTATTCTTCCAAGGTTTATTTATGGCTCCTCACGTAGTATTACAAGCTCTTAAAGGCGCTGTATATACGGCTGCAGTAGGTGAGCTGTTAGGATATGATGTATTCCCAAAAGTAAATGCTGATCGCTATGATTTAATCCAAGCTATCAATCTAAAAAATGGGGAAGAAATGGAGCACTTCTGCGTAGGCATGCAAGCATATTCTCCTGTAGATGCCCACGTACATCCAATTCCTGGTGATATGCCTGGGTACGAAGATAAAATTATCATGGCCGGTGGCACCTTTGTACAAGGTTCATCTATTGAATTAAGTGCAGATGGTCCTGTTCGTCCTCCATATACGATTTTTATGCAAGGTGGCTTAGTATTTGAACATTCCATGCTCGGTATTCTAGGAGCCGCTGAAGAGCTTTTAAAACATAGATAATGATTTGAATCCCTTTTATTATAAGAAAGGGATTCTTTTTATTGTACGCCGAATAGGCATGACTAAACCCCCAGTTAAACTGGGGGTCGTTAAAAAATTCTTAGAGAAAAGGAAAGAACCTCCTAGTGATAGAATGAAGTTGGTCTGGCAACCACAACATTTCAACATAGGAGGTTCAATGTCAATGAATGACGTAAAAAGCTTATCACATAGTAAATGGA
>ERZ773018.828-NODE-828-length-17681-cov-24.953308_pt1 | contig 17681 bp, 14 predicted proteins | sample MGYA00580840_ERZ773018 | MGnify/ENA primary metagenome ERZ773018 (study PRJEB29015, sample SAMEA2738125) | human oral metagenome | biome: human oral; feature: human-associated habitat; material: saliva | place: China | collected 2256 ... | reverse complement strand
GGATATTTGGATTTACGTGCCTGGTCTTTAAGACTACGTGCATAGATACGGAAAAGCCACTACGGGAAGGCGCTTTTTTCTTCATAAGAATAGCACTTTTCTCTCCGCTGGATGAGAGAAATACTCACGATAAGGCGAAGGGCTTGCATATCTCTTCGGAGAGGTGTATCGGGGAGCTGGGCGTGCGATGCCTTAGCACTCTAAATAGAGAGCAGGACTCTGCCGCAACAGTCTCCTATAGGTCGCGCAGTGAAGCAATATAGGTTCGCACATCCTCCCTCCACAAGTCTGATGCACACACCTCTACTCCAAAGCACCTCCCCAGCACCATGAGAGCGGGCGATAAAGTCGGTATTTTACACTGCAAACCTACCTACAATTATGTATTTTTTCTCCGTGATTTCAGCTCTCAGCAAAGCACAGCTCAGCGCAGAGTCTCACACAACACACTATAATACAGATGATTTCTAGATCACACCGACGATATGCGAGGCTACCTACCGCCCAAATTCAATCCTGTGAAAGGGCATATATTTGCGGCGTTTTTCAGGGCAAAAGCCCCTGTCAACCTCCAATCATAATTCACCCATCCTAACCACTGACGTGATGAAATTTCAGAGATTAGCAGCCCTCACCTGCTTCGTAGCAGCAGGGATATTGATTAGCTCCTGCGACAAGGAGACCCCACGACAAGAGCAGAAGCCTGCTCAGCCCACGACACCCGTAGTACAACCCGAAGAGCCAGCAGCCCCAGGCGAGGCCCGCGTAGCTGTCGCCGAGCCAGGGGGCTTGGAGGCAGCTCTGAAGGGTCAAGATCTGGAGCAGCTCACTAAGCTCACCGTCCGCTCTGGCGTCCTGAACCAAGCCGACTTAGACTACGTGACCAAGAGCCTCAAGATCGAAGCGATCGACCTAAGCGCTGCCACCCTCCGCCTCGGAGACGAGGATAAGGGCTTCTACGGCAATAGCACACTCAAGAAAATCACCGCCCCTGCAGATATCGAGAAGACGCAGAAGGACTGGTTCTCCAACACCTTAGCCACAGAGATCATCTTCCCAGGCAATAAGCTCAAGAGCTTCGGTGGTGCCGTGTACAACGAGAAGCTCAAGAGCATCACCCTGCCCAACTCCGTAGAGGAGATCGGTGCAGCAGCCTTCGCCAATAGCAACTTCGAGAGCATCACACTCTCCACCAGCCTCAAGAGCATCCCCACCGAAGCCTTCAAGGGCTGCCGTCGTCTGACGAAGCTCACCATCCCCACGAGCGTGACGGAGATCAAGGACAACGTCTTCACGGGCTGCGCACAGCTCAAGGAGATCACCTTCCTCTGCCCCGCTCCCACCTTCACCACCAACGACCTTGACGAGAACGCCTTTGAGGGCTTCGACTACTCGATCGAGCCCACGTTCACCGTACCTAAGGGTACGAAGGACGCCTACCTCAAGGCACTCAACTGGTCACCCAAAAGCCGCGTAGCTAAGTACTTCGTCGAGGCTGAATAAGCAGTATCCTCTATCAGCAAGCGCCCTTCTCACAGCCTGCATCCACACCCCCAAGCTAAGCGAGGGGATGAGGGAGCACTGTGAGAAGGGCGTACCTACCACCATACAACGACTCAGATATGAACTACAAGAAGCTCCTTCCCCTCTTCGCAATAGCCCTCCTCACCCATACGGCATTCACTGCCTGCAGCACCGACACCCCCAAGACGGAGAAGACGGACGGGAAGAAAGACCCACATACCGACGGCTCTACGGGAGCCACCACGAAGCCAGGCACGCCCGTGACACCGACACCTGCCGACCCCAAAGAGAATCTTCCGGCTCTACGCGAGGGCGAGGTCCGCATCGCCGTGCCACAGGCTGGCGGTCTGGAGGCTGCTCTCAAGGGGAAAGATCTCTCGAAGGTGCGCATCCTACTCCTCACCTCGGGCGCTATCAACCAAGCCGACTGCGACTTCATCCGCTACCAAATGAAGGCTCTCGAGGAGCTGGACATCAGCCGTATAGCCTTCGGCGTCAGCGATGATGAGTACGGGCTCAAGGACAACAAGAGCCTGAAGAAAATCATTGCTCCCGCGACGCTACGCCGCACAGCCGATGGATGGTTCAGCTACACCCGTGCCGAGGAGCTCATCTTCCCAGGGGACAAGCTGCGCATCTTCGGTGGCGCTCTCTTCAATGAGCGAGCCAAGAAGATCACGCTCCCCGAGTCAGTAGAGGTCATCCTCGCCAATGCCTTCTGGAACAACAACAAGATGGAGTCCATCACCCTACCCAGCAAGATCAAGGTCATCCCCGCGCGCTGCTTCTACTTCTGCAAGAGCCTCAAGAGCATCGACATCCCCGCAGCTGTGACCGAGATCCAGGAAGATGCCTTCGCCGAATGTATACAGCTCGAGCGCATTACCTTCCTCGGTGAAGCTCCCGCCCTACCGAAGGGTAAGAACGGACAGACGCTGAGCCCCTTTGCCTCCGTCGTGTGGGAAGCGGATGGACAGCGTAAGTGCATTATCCGCGTCCCCAAGGGGAAGACTCAGAGCTTCCTCGAGAAGTGGCAGTGGTCTGCCGACAAGGCCAGCCGCTTCGAGGAATACTAAGCGACCACCCCGCCCATGCGCACAGCACACACCTCCCCCCTCCGCCCCAAGCTCTCCACCCTCCTACTCCCCATCGTAGCCCTCGGACTACTATGGGGATGTAGCGGGGAGAAGTCGAAGAGCGAGCCGAATGATGGCACCCAGCGCGGGACGACCACCACGACGAGTGACGCAGCTATCGTAGACTACCTGCGCCAGCAGATCGATGTCGCCACCCCACAAGAAGCCCCCGAGGCCTGCTACAAGGAGTACAGCACAGCCGAGGGCTACGGGGCGATGCAGGAGCAGCTATGGGAGCTCTGGCGCAAGGCCAATGCCGACCGCCTCGCTACACAACCGTGGTCACTGAACTCCCCCAACGCTCTCGTCTGGAAGATCCCCCAAGGTGAAGAGATGCAGCTCCGCCTCTTCGCTAAGGGTACTAAGCCCGCCAGTGGCTATCCGCTCTTCATCAACCTCCATGGTGGCGGGCGCTACCCCGCGGAGCCAGGGCCATGGACTTCGGAGATCAACGAGCAGGAGTGGTACACCCTCATGTCCTTCACTGACCGCTATGCCAATAGCCCCGCCCTCTACTTCGTCCCCCGCATGGCGGACGACCGCAAGGGTAGATGGCACTACGCACCACAGCGCACCGCCTTCCGCCGTGCCTACCAGCTCGCCGTACTCCGAGGCGATGCAGACCCCGACCGAGTCTACCTCACGGGCATATCGGAGGGGGGCTACGGCTCCTTCCGCCTCGGACTCTTCATGCCCGACTACTTCGCAGCGGTCGGCCCTCTGGCTGCCGCTATCGAGAGCCTCGAGCTCGCAGAGAACCTGCGCAACGTAGCCTTCCGCTTCGATGTCGGGGAGCGCGACTATGAGTACGACCGCATCCTCAACGCGATGGACTGGCGCGATAAGCTCAGTGAGCTCGCCAAGGCCAATACAGAAGACTTCGTCCACGAGGCGAATATCGTCGCTGGTCACGGGCACACCATCCCCTATCTGACGATGCCTCCATGGCTCTCGGAGCACAAGCGACGCGTGTACCCCAAGCACCTAAGCTACACCTACTACAATATCGACGACGGATTCTCCGACGGGGTCTATTACCTCGGCTTCGGCGGGATCAAGCACAGCAGCGATGCCCGTCTGCACCTCGACGTGCGGCATGAGGGCAATAGCTTCGACGTGGAGACCAAGCTCCTGCGTGGTACGGCCCAAGGCTCGCTGACCCTCTATGTCGATCATGTGGACTTCACCAAGCCCATCGTCGTCAAGCACAATGGGCAGGTCATCTTCTCGGAGGTGCTACGCCCCAACAAGGGGGTGATGGCCGAGGCTATCGCACGCTTCGGTGATCCCAAGCGCATCTTCCCCGCCAAGGTCATGATACCGCTCTAAGGTCGCTCAATCAAGCAGTCCACGGAGCAAGCTACCGACGAGAGAGCCCCCCGACAGCGTCCTACGGATGCCGTCGGGGGGCTCTTCTTTACTTCGTGCACGAAAGGACGGCAGTAGAGGAGCGGAGATCGGGGCTTTTATCAGCTACCAAGGCTCGGGCGAGGGCTGATGTACAGCGACTTCTATGCGGGTCGGGCGACCGAAGACTGCCGAGATTTCTGTATCTTTGTTAAGGCCGATGGCCCACAGCTCTACTCACTCCCGTCCTCTCACAACTATATACGCCTATGGATCATGCTCCCGTAGCCTTCGAACCCTATATCCTCGTAGGATCCTTCCTGATGCTCGCCGGTATCATCGCCGGTAAGGTGGGCACGCGCTTTGGGGTGCCTGCCCTGCTTCTCTTCCTCATCACAGGGATGCTCTTCGGCAGTGCGGGCCTCGGGATCCAATACAACGACACGAACAAGACGCAGTTCGTCGGGATGATCGCCCTGACGGTCATCCTCTTCTTCGGGGGCTTCGAGACGAAGCTCAAGGAGATGCGCACCGTCCTCGGCCCAGGGATCATGCTCTCTACGGTAGGCGTCATCTTGACGACGCTCTGTCTCGGGGGCTTCTTCTACGGCATGGACCTCATGGGCTGGGCACCCGTACACTTCACCTTCCCCATTGCCCTTCTGCTGGCAGCGACGATGTCGAGTACCGACTCCGCCTCGGTCTTCGCCCTCCTACGCTCGAAGAACATGCACCTCAAGGAAGGCCTGCGCCCCATCCTCGAGCTCGAGAGTGGTAGTAATGACCCGATGGCCTATATGCTCACCATCGCCCTCATCCAGTATATCACAGGGGGCACGGATGGCTCATGGGGGAGCATCCTCGTGACCTTCCTCCTACAGTTCTCCGTCGGTGGACTCATGGGCTATATCTTCGGGCGTATCACTCCCGCCATCCTCAACAAGGCGGATATCGGCAACGGGGCGCTCTACCCCATCCTCCTCCTGTGCTTCGTCTTCCTCACCTTCTCCGCTACCTCCCTCCTGCATGGCAATGGCTACCTCGCCGTCTATATCATGGGCGTACTCGTGGGGAACAAGAAGCTCGTCCACAAGAAGAGTATCGAGACCTTCTTCGACGGGCTGACGTGGCTCCTGCAGATCTCGCTCTTCATCATCCTCGGGCTCTTCGTCGATGCGCATAGCCTGCTGCCCATCACGGGCTTTGCGGTGCTGGCGGGTCTCTTCATGATCTTCGTAGCACGACCCCTGGCGGTACAGCTCAGCCTCATCTTCTTCCCAAGCATCAGCATGCGCGGGCGCTCCTTCCTCTCGTGGGTGGGTCTACGTGGCGCCGTGCCGATCATCTTCGCCACCTACCCGATGATGAGTCAGGTAGAGGGCGCGGAGACGCTCTTCAATATCGTCTACGTCATCACCCTCCTCTCGCTGCTCATCCAGGGGAGCACCCTGCCTGCCGTGGCGCGCTTCCTCGGTCTCGACGAAGAGGTCAAGGTCAAGGTCAGCCACTTCGGCGTCGAGATCCCCCAATACACGGGGGCGAAGATGGTCGAGCGCACCGTCACGAGCAAGATGCTCCGCGAGGGCAATAAGCTCATGGAGCTGGACCTCAAGGAGGAAGAGCTCGTGATCCTCGTGCGCCGTGGTGAGAACTACATGGTCCCCAAGGGCAAGCTCGAGCTCGAAGTCGGTGACATCCTTCTGATTGTCTTCGAGCAAAACACCGAACAGAGCGCCTAAAGTGAAGCCCTCCGATATCCTGCGCCGCATCTGGGCCCTCTCGCTGCCCAACATCCTCTCCAACATCACCGTCCCGCTCCTCATGCTCGCCGACACGGCGATGGCGGGACGTATGGCCACAGCCGACAGCATCGCAGCGGTAGCTATCGGCGCCGCTATCACCCAGTTCGTCATCGGCATCTGGAGCCTCCTACGTATGGGCACGACGGGCTTTACAGCGCAGGCATGGGGCGCATGTGACGTGCGTGCCCTCCTGCGTCAGCTCACCTCGGGCTCGATCATCGCACTTGCGGTCGGACTGCTCCTCGTCCTCCTGCGTCCGCTCTATGTCGCTCCCGCCGCAGCCCTCCTGCAGGCAGGCGCCGACATGCACCTCCCTGAGGCGCAGACCTACCTCCATTACTCCTTCCTCGGCGCACCTGCCGCCCTCCTCCTCTACGTATATAATGGCTGGCTCATCGGCGTACAGCGGATGAAGCTCGTCATGAGCGTGAGCATCGCCTGCAACCTGCTGAACATCCTCTTCAGCTACCTCCTCGCCTTCCCCGCAGGGATGGGCGTCGGGGGCTTGGCACTGGGCACGGTGCTCGCGCAGTACACCGCCGTCCTACTCCTCGCGCTCGGCGGCCTACGCTACGAAGGGCGTATCCTCCGCCACCTCTCCAGAGAGTACCTCTGGCACCCCGAGACGCTCGTTCGCTACTTCCATGTCGGGAAGTACCTCCTCATCCGCACGCTCCTCTTGCAGGCAGTGATGCTCTCCTTCATCCGCTATGGGGGCGCTATAGGCGTGACGAGGCTAGCTGCCAACAGCCTGCTGATGCAGCTCTTCACACTCTTCTCTTACTTTATGGATGGGCTGGCCTATGCCGCCGAAGCCCTCGTAGGCGAAGCTATTGGCGGGCGTAAGTTCGGACTCCTACGACTGATCATCCGCGTCACACTACAGGTGGGCTTTGCGGTCGCCCTCGTCACGAGCATCCTCTATGCCCTCTTCCCCCGCCCCCTCCTCGAGCTCCTCACCGACAAGCAAGAGGTGCTTAAGCTCGCTCTCAGCGATAGCTTCCTGATGGCCGCCGTGCCGATATTCTCCTACCTCGCCTTCCTCTGGGACGGGATCTTAGTCGGTGCGACGGACAGCAAAAGCATGAGCATCGGGGTAGCAGGTGGCGCGATCTCGTACTTCATCGTTGCGGAGAGCATCGCCACCATAGGTAGTGGCACCATGCTCTGGTTCGCCTTCCTCAACTACCTCCTCGTCCGCAGCTTCATCGAGTACTACCTCGGCATGCGCCGCATCCGAGCGCTCAGCCAAGAAGTGCATGATACTCGCCATTCCTCCTATACTTATAGGCTGAAATAGACTATCTTTGTGATAGAAATCCAAAACTATTCAACTACAGGTATCTTACCTCTCCACTATTCAAGTACCCCTATTTTAGATGAAAAAGAATAAGATCATCGTCGCTGGCATCGGTCCTGGTAGCCCCGAGGATATCACCCCCGCCGTACTCCAAGCCGTGCAGGCCTCTGATGTGATCGTCGGATACAAGTATTACTTCCGCTTTATCAAGGACTATGTCCGCCCCGATGCCCTGTGTATCGACAGCGGGATGAAGGCTGAGCGTCAGCGCGCCGAAGAGGCCTTCCGCTACGCCCTCGAGGGCAAGACCGTCTGCGTCATCTCCTCGGGCGATGCAGGCATCTACGGCATGTCGCCTCTGATCTATGAGATGATGCGCGAGAAGGGCATCACGGATCAGGTCGAGGTAGAGGTACTCCCTGGCATCAGCGCCTTCCAGAAGGCCGCTGCTCTGCTCGGCTGCCCCATCGGCCATGACCTGTGTATCATCTCGCTCTCCGACCTGATGACGCCTTGGCTTCGTATCGAGAAGCGCATCGAGGCTGCCGCAGCAGGTGACTTCATCACCGCCATCTACAACCCCAAGAGCCAAGGTCGCTACTGGCAGATCTACCGCCTGCTGGAGATCTTCGCCCAGCACCGCAGCCCCGACACGCCCATCGGCTACGTCCGTCAGGCGGGCCGTGAGGAGCAGGTCGTCAAGCTCACCACGCTCGCAGAGTTCGATCCCGAGGAGCTCGACATGTTCACGGTCGTGATCATCGGCAATACGCAGAGCTACAACTTCGAAGGGCACTTCATCACCCCTCGTGGCTACTATGACGAAGGCACGCTCGACAAGGATGCGAAGATCGGTCAGGCGATCATGATCGAGAGCTTCCGCACGATCAATAGCGAGCTGGCGAACCCCAACATCCCCCTCGACCACAAGTGGGCGCTCATCCACTCGATCCACACCACGGCGGACTTCGAGATGGAGAAGATCCTCTACTCCGACCCTGGTGCGGTATCCAGCATCTATCAGGCGATGCTCGATGGGAAGTTCGACACCATCATCACCGACGTCACCATGGTGGCTTCGGGTATCCGCAAGGGCATGCTGGAGCGTCTTGGCCTGCAGGTCAAGTGCTACCTCAACGATCCTCGCACGAAGGAGCTTGCCGACCTGAAGGGTATCACGCGCTCACAGGCAGGGATCCGTCTCGCCGTCGAGGAGCATCCCAATGCGCTCTTCGCCGTGGGTAATGCCCCCACCGCTATCATCGAGCTCTGCGACCTCATCCGTCGTGGCAAGGCCCAGCCTACGGGTATGGTCGTCGCCCCCGTCGGCTTCGTGCAGGTACGCGAGTCGAAGTATATGGCGAAGGTCTTCAAGGACATCCCCAAGATCATCGTCGAAGGCCGTAAGGGCGGTAGCAACCTCGCTGCCACGCTGGTCAACTCCATCCTCACGCTGGACGACGCCGAGGCCCTGCGCCCTGGCCGTGACGTCTAAGTCGTCCCGCACACTCCCCATACACGTATGCGGCTGTACCGAGCACTCGGTGCAGCCGCATTCTTTGTATCTGTACTACTTTGCCTCCCATCCAATACGAAGACAAGCGCTCCCCTTCACGGGAAATAGTTCGCGCCTCGTAGTGCTTTTCCTTCGTCCACGTACGTAGATTTATCATCTATGCACGTCGTCTCTAAGATCCACGAACGTAGATTTTAAGACCACGCACATAGCCAAAGGTTTCCCCATACTCCTCCGCACCTTTCCCTGTACAGCCTCGCACCTTTTCCCGTGCCCCTTCACCGCTCCTCCTCTATCAAAGTGCAGCACGCACGAGTACCTCAAGTGCTTGCACTTATGCTTTGGGATCACTTCCCTCCCAGTGATCCGACCAAGGGGAAATGCCACCGCAAGCAGCCTCAAGACATACGAATATATAGCCGTTAGCCCGTAAGTTTATTTTAATAAAGCATCCTGAAAACACCACAAATCCCAGGAACACAGATCAAATTTTAAAATATTTTTGGTTACATTTGCGGTAGCTACAAGTCAAACTACTGCTTTTTATTTGTGTGACTTGACAACACGAAAGCCAAAATATCCCCCTCATATGAAAGAAAATAAGTTCATCGTACCGATGGTATTTCTTGCCTTCATGTTCTTTACATGTGGGTTTGCCTTAGGGATCAACTCCCTACTCGTACCCGTATTGAAGGTATCGCTAAGCGTCTCGTCAATGGAAGCCTACATGCTCATCGGGGCGACGTTCTTACCCTTCCTGATCTTTGGTTATCCAGCAGGACTGCTGATTAGTAAGATCGGCTATAAGCGCACGATGGCATCAGCTTTCGCTATGTTTGCGATAGCCTTCGGCGTATTCATCTTGTCGGCAGAAGCCAAGAGCTTCGTAATATTCCTATTAGCCTCCTTTATTTGCGGGGCGGCTAACACGTTCTTACAGGCTGCGATAAATCCTTATGTCACCATCCTGGGGCCTACAGAGAGTGCGGCAAAGCGAATCTCAATCATGGGGATGATCAACAAGTTAGCTTGGCCTGTCTCACCATTATTTATCGCTCTCTTTGCCAGCAATGGCGGCAGTGTCGGTCTGGAAGACCTCAGCAAACCCTTCCTTGTGATCATCGGCCTCTTCGTGATCTTAGGTATCGTCGCACTCATATCGCCACTGCCCGAAGTGAAGGCTGCTGGAGAAGACAATGACGCTGCTGACTCAGAAGTATCGAGCTATGCCAATAGTAAGAGCTCGGTCTTCCAATTCCCTCATCTTGTACTCGGAGCGATCGCCATATTCTTCTACGTAGGCTCGGAGACCATCGTCTTGGGGACACTCATAGACTATGCACAGGAATTAAGTCTTACTCATCCAGAGTCTTACTCATGGATTACTCCTATTAGCATTAGCATCGGGTATATACTGGGTATTATCCTGATCCCCAAGTACCTCTCGCAAACCAAAGCCCTGCAGATATGCTCTTTCGTGGCACTGCTTGGGACTACTCTCGTAGTCGTGCTGCCCGGGATTTATAGCATCTACTCTGTGGGTATCATGGCATTAGGCTGCTCACTGATGTGGCCTGCGTTTTGGCCTTTGGCACTTATGGATCTGGGTAAGTACACCAAGCAGGGCTCATCACTATTGACGATGGGGCTTATCGGGGGTGCTGTCATCACCGTCCTATTCGGCCTTATCAAAGACATCTCAGACGTCCGATATGCGTATAGCATCTGCCTCATTAGCTTCGCCTATATCCTCTTCTACGCCTTTAAGGGGCATAAGCTCAGATAGGGGCTTGCCTTCCCCGGTCGTGGAGACTTTATGCCCCACCCTTTACATAGCCATGCGGCTGCACCGAGCACTCGGTGCAGCCGCATACGTATATTGGTATAGCTACGCCTTCCACTCCCCTCGAAGCGGATACAATAGTCCCTCGCTTGCCACCCTTGCTTTTTGTATCTTTGTGGGAAAGCAAACTAATACATACGTGTTATGCGGACACTACTATCACTCACACTGCTGCTCCTTGGCTTAGGTGCAAGCACCGAGGCTCTGGCCCAGCACCCCACCAAGGACCTCCAAGTCGAGGACGTCACCTCGGGTAAGTTCTACGCCTACACCGCAGGGCGCGGCATGCGCTCCACCAGCGACGGGAAGTACTACACGATGATGGACGACGGACACACCGCCATCCTGCGCTATAGCTTCCAGACGGGCGAACTCGTCGACACACTCTTCAGCGTCAACAAGGCACGCGAATGCGAATTCAAGAAATTCGACGACTACATCCTTGAGCCCAAGGGTCATCACATCCTCCTCATCACCGACCAAGAGTCGATCTACCGCCGCTCGAGCAAGGGTAACGTCTTCCACTACGACGTGCGTCGCAACCGCGTCGAGCCACTGAGCACGACCGCAGGCAAGGTCATGATCCCCACCTTCAGCCCCGACGGTCGTATGGTAGCCTTCGTGCGTGAGGGGAATATCTTCATCAAGAAGTTTGAGTTCGACACCGAGGTCCAGGTGACGAGCGATGCCGTGCGCAACAAGGTCATGAACGGTATCACCGACTGGGTCTACGAAGAAGAGCTGGAGACGACCCAGCTGATGACCTGGAGCGAAGACAATAACTACCTGGCCTTCGTCCGCACCGATGAGAGTGAGGTCGATGAGTACAGCATGCCTATCTACGGCACGGGGCAGTACCCTGGCGCCTATACCTATAAGTACCCTAAGGCTGGTACGCCTAACTCGAAGGTCTCCGTACACATCTACAATGTCACGGACCGCGCGAAGAAGCCCATTGACTTCAAGAGCGCACCCTACTACATCCCCCGCATCGAGTTCATCGGTCGTGATGGCAACCTCGCCGTCTTCTCGCTGAACCGCCAGCAGAACCACCTCACGCTCTACTACGTCAACAACAAGACGCTCCTACCGAAGGTCATCTTCGAGGAGCGCAACAAGGCCTATGTAGATAGCCGCAACCTCACGAAGTGTAAGTTCGTCCCCTCAGGCTTCGCCTACCTCGGCGAGCAGGACGGCTACCGCCATATCTACCTCTACTCCGACAAGGGGGCTTTGATCCGCAAGATCACCACGGGCAGCTATGACGACACCGACTTCTACGGCATGGACGCTCAGGGCAATGCCTACTATCAGGCTGCCGATGAGTCGCCCCTGCGCCGCTCGATCTACAAGGTAGATCCCAAGGGTCGCAAGACCGCTCTTCACCCTGGAGCAGGTGCCAATAGCGCTATCTTCAGCGATGACTTCTCCCACTACATCAGCATCTTCAGCAACTCTACCACGCCGACGACTACGGCCGTCTACGCCACGGGGAGCCTGCGCCCCCTGCGCGTGCTGAAGGACAACAAGGAGATCGCTGAGCGCCTCAAGGACTACCGCCTGCGCCGTGAGGAATTCATCAAGATCCCCAACGGCCGTGGCCAAGAGCTGAACGCTTGGATCCTCAAGCCCTACGACTTCGACCCCAACAAGAAGTACCCCGTGCTGATGACTCAGTACAGCGGGCCCGACTCACAGCAGGTACTCGATGCCTTCGGCCTCGGCTGGGAGCAGATACTCCCCGGTAAGGGCTACATCGTCGTCTGCGTCGACCCACGCGGTACGGGCGCTCGCGGTGAGGAGTGGCGTAAGTGCACCTACCTCAACCTCGGCGTGAAGGAGATCGAAGACCAGATCGCTGCAGCGAAGTGGCTCGGCAAGCAGTCCTACGTCGACGCCGACCGCATCGGCCTCTACGGCTGGAGCTTCGGTGGCTACATGACGCTGATGGGTCTGTGCCACGGCGAGGGCGTCTTCAAGACTGGTGTCGCTGTCGCCCCCGTCGCTGACTGGAGCTACTACGACACGATCTACACGGAGCGCTTCATGCGTACCCCACAGGAGAACCCCACGGGCTACAAGTCTTCCTCCGCCCTCGAGGTAGCGAAGAAGCTCAAGGGTAAGCTCCTCCTCATCCATGGTAGCGCCGATGACAACGTGCATGTGCAGAACGCCATGAACTTCACCGACCTCCTGGTCGCCGAAGGTATCCCCTTCGATATGGCGATCTACAAGGACCGCAACCACGGCATCTACGGAGGTAATGCCCGCAACCACCTCTACAAGCGTATCATTACCTTCCTCGAGCAGAACCTTTAGCCTCGGCTATTTTATTCCCCACACCCTTAGGCTGAAGGCACCGCCCCTCAGCCTAAGGGCTATCACTTATATGATGCAAGAAGAACCTATCACCCAGAAGAAGACCGGCAACGTCGTACGCGTCCGCAAGCCCGAGTGGCTGAAGATCCGCCTCGGCGACAACTCGACCTTCACCGATACGAAGCATACGATCGAGCACCACGGGCTCAATACCATCTGCCATAGCGGCCGATGCCCCAACCAAGGGGAGTGCTGGAGCGCTGGCACGGCGACCTTCATGATCGGAGGCGCTATCTGTACGCGCGCCTGCCGCTTCTGTAACACCCTCTCGGGGAAAGCCCCCGCACCACTCGATCCCCTCGAGCCGATGAAGGTGGCACAGAGCATCAAGAAGATGGGCCTGAAGCACGCCGTCATCACCAGCGTCGACCGCGACGACCTCGAGGACTACGGCGCAGGGCACTGGGTACGTACCATCGAAGCCATCCGTCGCACGACGCCTGAGGTCACTGTCGAGGTCCTCATCCCCGACTTCAACGGCCGTCTGGACTACGTCGACCAGATCATCGCTTGTCAGCCCAAGATCATCTCGCACAACCTCGAGACCGTCCGCCGTCTCACGCCCTCGGTACGCCACATAGCGACCTACGACCAGAGCCTCTCGGTGCTGGAGCGTATCGCCCAGAGTGGCATCCCCGCTAAGACGGGTATCATGCTCGGCCTCGGCGAGACGGAGGAAGAAGTCCTTGAGCTCATCGACGATGCCCACGCTGTCGGCGTGTCTATCATGACCATCGGGCAGTACCTGCAGCCTACGCGTCGCCACCTGCCCGTCGTGGAGTACATCCACCCGAAGCAGTTCGCTCGTCTGCGTACCCTCGGGCTGGAGAAGGGCCTGCGCCACATCGAGAGCGGCCCCCTCGTGCGCTCCTCCTACCACGCCGAGCGCCACGTCCTCGACTAAGACTCCCTACTTATATAAATCACTTCGCCCCCACAGCTCGATGGAGCTGTGGGGGCGAAGTGATTTAAGCCCACGGGGAAGGAGCGAGGAGGCAGCTTAGATATTCTCCGTCTTACGACGAGCGAGGAAGCGCTTGTAGAGCTTCTTGACCTGCGGCGCGAGGATGACGATGGCGATGACGTTCGGGATGACCATCAGCCCATTGAAGGTATCAGCCAGCTCCCAGATGAGGTTCGCGTGGAAGATCGTCGCCGAGAAGACGCAGGCGATGACGATGACGCGGAAGACGTAGACCGCCTTGGACTTGAAGAGGTAGCGTATATTCATCTCCCCGAAGACGTACCAGCCGATGATGGTGGTGAAGGCAAAGATGAGGAGGCTGATAGCGAGGAAGGCAACGCCTGCCTGCCCGAAGGTCACCTCGAAGGCACGCTGTGTGATCTGTACCGAGATCAGCCCAGGCTCAGCATAAGCCCCCGTCAAGAGGATGATGAGTGCCGTAGCGGTGCAGATGAGGAGGTCAACGAAGACCCCCGACATCGCTACGAAGCCCTGGATGGATGGATCCTTGACATGAGCCAGTGCATGGGCGTGTGGGGTCGAGCCCATACCTGCTTCGTTGGAGAAGAGCCCGCGGGAGACCCCATAGCGGATGGCGTACTTCATCACGCTACCCGCTGCACCGCCAGCGGCCGCCTTCGTGGAGAAGGCATCACCGAAGATGGACTCGAAGACGGGGAGGATCTGCTCGGAGTACATGAAGAGGATGATGATCGCCCCGACGATATAGGCCAGTGCCATGAAGGGCACCACCAGCTCGGCGATGGTCGTGACGCGCTTCTGCCCGCCGACGATGACGACAGCGACAAGCACTGCGATGAGGATACCGCTGACCCAGCCCTTCATACCGAAGGCGCTAGCCAGGCCGATGGAGATGGAGTTCGCCTGCACCATACAGCCGATGAAGCCGAGGGCGACGATGACCATGACGGAGAAGATGATGGCGAGCACTCGGCTCTTCAGACCGCGACTGATGTAGTAGGCAGGTCCCCCGACGACTTGGCCGTCGCGTATCTCGCGATACTTCTGGGAGAGGACGGCTTCGGAGAAGATCGTGCTCATCCCGAGCACTGCAGAGATCCACATCCAGAAGACGGCACCCGTACCTCCCATAGCGATGGCGGTAGCTACACCAGCGATATTACCCGTACCGACCTGGGCGGCGACGGCAGTGGCGAGAGCTTGGAAGGAGTTCGTCTGGTCACGGGCATCTTCTACCTTCTCTTTCTTCTTGAAGATCGAGCCGAAGCTGTACTTCATCGCCAGGCCGAAGTGCCGTATCTGAGGCACGCCGAGGTAGATGGTGTAGAAGATGCCGACGCCGAGGAGGACGTACATGAGGAAGTTGTTCCATAGGATTTCATTGAATCCCTTTACGATCTGAAGTAGGTCCATCGTAATAGTTCGTGTTAGTGTTAGTAGTAGTATGGGGGGAGCCGCTCATCGAGTGGCGGACGGACCATCAGAAGCACATAGGAGAGGTGGGGACCCGCTGGGCGTGTCCTGTAGAGTGTGAGGGGAAGGGTGGGCGGATAAGAGGTACTTGTCCATCCTATGCGTCTGAGTGGGTGTGTGGTGCTCCTCGCTAAGAGCCTCCTCGAGAGGATAGCTTGCGGAGAGCATATCTTGTTGTCTCAGTGACAAAAATAGCGAGACTTCCTTAAAACACAATCAGAGTGATTTAATAATTTTATTAAAGAAGTACCATTACCCACCGCATTCCTAAGAATAAACACCAAAAGCGAGCAGGGCGAGGGAGTAGTCCCTCGCCCTGCTTGCGCTATGAGTACGGTCGTATTCGTGCCGTAGGGCAGCTATGAAGCTGCCCCATGATGCCCTCTTTAGAGGGACAAAATAGCTGTATGATCTATCGTATGTTCGCCTTGACCAGGCTGGGTCTCCACCCCACGAATCAGCTGCTGGGCAAGCGCCTCAACTGTGACGGGGCGATGACGCTTCAGGAGTCCGATACGGTTCAATGCGCGCACGAGAGCTATGCTGATACGCTCATTCCCTCGCGTCTTCGCCCCACGGTCAAGAATCTCGGGGCGGAAGAAGAGCATTCGCTCAAAGCCGAGAGCACGCACGCCCTCCTCGGCTTCGCCCTTGAGACGCATGTAGAAGAGGCTTGACTTAGCATTTGCTCCAGCGGCCGACAGCAGGACGAAGGTTCCCACCCCACTACGGCGAGCCATCTCGGCGAACTGCAGTTGGTAGTCCACATCCACACGATGCTGAGCCGCTTTGCTACCAGCCGCCCGCAGTGTCGTACCCAGACAGGAGAAGGCGACATCTGCTGCGGGGCCCGTCTGCCAGTCCTCGGCGCGCTCCATATCCACCACATGGACGTGGAGCTTCGCGTGCTGCAGCTGGAGAGGCCGACGCACAAAGACATGCACCTCGCTATATCCGTCATTCCCGAGGAGCTGCTCCACCAGAGCCGCCCCCGTAGCGCCTGTAGCGCCTAATACCCATGCTCTCTTCATCGGTCTACCTATATATAAAGGATGATGCTGTACTCCACTAAGCCCCCCATCCTACTAAGGAGCGAAGACACCTCGCAGAGTACTACGACGTTATAAGTACAGAAGAGCCGCTTTTGTTTGGCGCGCTCTAAATCACCCTTTAATACTACCGTAGATATGAAGCTAAAGCAAATCTTCGCACTCCTCGGAGTCGCACTTCTTGGGCTCAGCGCTTGCTCCAAGGACACCCCCAAGACCAACCCCGCTTCAAGCGGTTCCTTAGCTGGCTCTCAGTGGGAGTACATCGAGCAGGAGCTGGAGGATGATGGCAAGACAGAGACCACCACGACAGTCCTTCGCTTTATTGACGGCACGAAGTTCGTCACGGAGTCCACCTCGGTCACCACACAGGGGGGCACCATCCTCAAGAGCGAGAAAGACACTCCTAAGCAGGGTACCTACACCTACCAAGGCAAGGAGGTCACGCTCACCACAACACACCAGGACGATGGCAAGATCCGCACGAGCATCGTTCGCCTCGTCATGGACGACACCTATCAGACGCTCGCCGGTACGGTGACGGAGGATGGCGTACGTAAGGGCATCATCTACACTCGCAAGAAGTAAGGTCGCACCCGCACATACCCTATAAGACTCGCCCCGCTCTTCTCTCCATAGAAGAGTGGGGCGAGTCTATTTATAGCCCTGCCACGCGAAGAGGAGAAGGGAGGTTGGCAACTCTGTATAAATCTCTTATCTTTGCAAAGATTCAATAAATCACTAACCCCATAACAAAAGAACGTATGAAGCTAAAGTACATCTTCATGTTCCTCGGAGTCATGCTCCTTGGACTCACCGCTTGTGGCAAGAAGGATACCCCCGAGCCCAGCAACAAGAACCCATTCGTAGGCACGAAGTGGGAAAACATCCACTCTGTTACAGATGACAGAGGCGAGACAGAAACCACCGTAACTGAGATCCACTTCATTGACGATAGCCGAGTCGCATTTAGTTCAAGCTACAAGGTCACGGCACCGAATGGTAGCATCGTAAGGCAAGATCCTACTTCTAAGGGTGAAGGGACTTACACATACGAGGGTCTTGTAGCTACGGTGATTACTGAGGTAGTAGAAGATGGCAAGCTGATCAAGCACAAGGGCACCCTCACAATGGATGCTGCGAAGCAAAAGATCACGGCATTAGAGGAGGGCGAGGACAACCCTCTGATCCTCACCCGCAAGAAGTAAGGCACTCGCCTACCTGACACTCCATACAGTCCGCCCAGCCCCATCCAGAGAGATGAGGCTGGGCGGACTGCTTTTAGGAGAGGAGCAGGAGTAGGCACACACGACTAAGCTTAGGCATTATGAGGCTGTTGCCGCGAGTCCTGACCTCTATTTAGTGT
>ERZ773018.824-NODE-824-length-17747-cov-3.706534_pt1 | contig 17747 bp, 22 predicted proteins | sample MGYA00580840_ERZ773018 | MGnify/ENA primary metagenome ERZ773018 (study PRJEB29015, sample SAMEA2738125) | human oral metagenome | biome: human oral; feature: human-associated habitat; material: saliva | place: China | collected 2256 ... | reverse complement strand
GAAGTGTATTCACACTTTTATTTATTAATTCACTAAATTCTTTTGGTTTATATATCTTTTTCATATAAATATATTAGCATATAATTAAATATATTTCAATATATTTTTAATAACTGTTTTTTTACTCCTTTTATTTTATTTTTTTGAAGTGTTTTTATAATTTTCTAAATCATCTTTTATATTCGTTAAATCTTTTATTTTTATTGGTTCAACTTCAAATTCTTCAAAATCTAAAATATTTAATTTTTCCATAATTTCTTTAATTATAGTTTCAATGAAATCAAATTTTTCATCTTCTATTAAATCATTTTTTTCTTTTATTTCTAAAACTTTATATTCAGAACTTCCTAAAAATTTAACTAATTCATCATAAGTAAAATAAGAATTTAGGACAGTTTTTCCAACTGTTTTATATTCAGTTGCAATCACACAAGACTTATCTATATCTTCATAAGAGAGTACAAGATAACTTCCATTTTTATTTTCGTTTACAGCTATAAAAGAAAGCATAACAGAGTTATCTTTTGGGTTAAAATCATCTTCTCTTTTTATGACACGATAAAAAATTTTATCATAATCATAAAAATAATTATAAATATGTTCGTTTAATTTATCTTTTAAAACAAATTCTAAAGCCTTTTTAGATATAATTAAACTTTTTAATTGACTATCATTTTTTACTCCTTCAATAGTTCGTGCTTGTATAGTAATTCCTTTAAAAAATTTACTTTCATTTCCATTTCTTAATATATTTTGAAATTCTGAAAGCACCACTAATTGATTAACAGTTCCATAAACAATTTCATCACTTTTTATATTAAAAGTTTTCATTTTTTTATCACTCCTTTATGTTTTGAGAAATAATATTAAAACCATTATTCTTTTCTTCAAAAAAATCTTTTGAATTTTTAGTAAGAAGTATTGAAATTTCATATTCCTTTTTCTTTTTTGGCTTTTTTATTTTTAAAATTTTTTTATTTCTTTTTTTTCTTTTTCAGACAATGGTCTACTCATATAAAAATCACTATCTGTCATAAAAATCACACCTTTTTTATTTTTATCAACAGTTTATGTTCTGTTATTTATATTATAGCATTAAGATAAATATATGTCAACAAACAAAAAAAGTAGAAATTCTACTTTTTTGCTTGACTAAAAAAATTTAAAACAGTACTAAATCTAAGTATATTTTAAATGTTTATCAAAAATTTCTTTAGTTATGTTATATATCTTATTTCACTAAGATTTTCTTTTAGGTTTTGATTAATTTATCCCTTTTTTTAAAACAATGTTCCCTCACTTGAGGTAGCTTTTAAAAACTCTTCTAAGTATTTTTTCTTTTCTTCTATTCTCTTTTCCCAATGCTTTATACTACTTTTGTTTTCTTTTTTAGTGTTCCTTGCAACTTGTTCTATACAATATTTTAAACTATCTTCTAAATTGTATATATCATCTTCAATTCTTCTAGTTGCCTCTCCAAAATCTCTATGCTTTCTAGCTTGATTTTTTATAAAGAATTTATGTTTTGTATTAACAGATATATTAGTATCTTTCACTTCATATACTCCATTATCATCCACAACACATTCTTTACAATAGAATTTATTATGAATTTCATAAAACTCTTCATTATCATTAATTATTCCTTTACAATGTTCACAAAATAACATTATTCATCACTCCTAATTTTCAAAATTTCATATACTTTATTTAATTTATTTCCCATTTTTTATTCCATTTATAGCCTCTATATAAAGACCATTCTTAAAAAAAATAACTAATCCAATTATAGTAAAAATGAATCCAATTAGAGTAACAAAAACTTCTTTTCCTTCTATATTTTTTTTAAGTGAAGAATTATAATGAGTATATAAAAAACATGAAAAAGATATTCCAAAAGAAAAATAGAATGAAATTTTTGATATTTCTAAGTTTTCATTTCTAGCATAAAAAAATAAAATTGCACCTATTCCAAATAATATACTTGCTCCTAAAATTTCAAAAAAATCTAATTGTTTTATTTTCAATTTTTTATCAATATTTGGAAGAATTTTTGTTGCTATTAAAATTCCCCACAATATAGAACCAATCCCACCTAATGCAAATCCCAAAATACCTATTATTGATTTATCCAATTTTAGCTCCTTCCTATAAGAAAAATATCACTACAAAAACTCTTTCCTTGTTCATATAAGTTTAAGTCAACATAATTATTTTCTTCAAAATTTAAAATAAGTTCATCTTAAAAATTTATTCCCCACTTTTCAGTTACAATCTCTTTACCTTGTTTTATAATAAGTAAAGGGATTGTACAATAGTGGTTGACATCTATATAAGGACATTTTTTACCAATATTTTCTTTATATATAGTCCATAATTCATCTTTTGACATTCTTTTGAGTTCTTTCATCTTAAATGTCTTACTTTCATCTTTAATAACTTTGGCAGTTTTAGGTAATTTAATTGTTTCCATTATTTTTCTCCTTTCAAATTCCTTAAATTATTTATTTTTGATAAAAACTGGTAGTTCATAAGCATTAAAATTAAAATCATTATCAAAAATAAATGGAGAATGTGTGGTTGTTATAATAGCATTGCAATCTCCAAAACTTATAATATCATCTAACAAAGTTTTTTGCCAGATAATAGATATAGATTGTTCTGGTTCATCAATCAAAACAATTTTTTTAGTTTTATTTTTTGTGTAAATCTTTGAAAAAATATAAATCAAATTTTTTATTCCTCCAGAAAAACTATGGAAATTTTCATTGTTTATTTCTGCAATATCTGATTGATATTTTTGTATAGTTTTTAATAAATCTTCCATTCTAACATTATCAAAAGAAACATTTTCAACATCACGATTATCTTTTATAAAAACAATGTTTTCATAAATTTCTTTTTCTAATTTTTCGTTAGAATAAGTAACTAAGGTATCATCTTGTGTTCTGATAAGAGTAAAATTATTTTTTCCTTTCAATTTAGGAATTTTCTTAGGTGTTATTTCAAAAATACTATTATCTTTAAAATTGATTACAATTTTTTCAAAATCTATTCTTGATAGTTTGTCAAATTGTTTTGTTAAAGTTAAATATAACAATTTTAAGGCTATTGTTTTACCACAACCATTTGCTCCAATAAAAATATTAACTTGTTTTTTAAGATTAATTTCAATATTCCTATTACCAAACAATCCGATTATCTCAACTTTATCTACATTACTTAAATTATTTACTATCTTATTTTCTACCATTTTTTTTATTCTCCTTTCTCCTTATAAATAATATAATTTTTAATCTTGTAATTGTATTATACCATTTTTATTTGTAAAAAACAATAACAAAATAAAAAAATAAGTCAAATAACGATATGTTTTTGTTCAATATACTTTTAATAAAAAAAAGCTAGTATAAACTAGCCTTTTATCATATTTTAATTTTTTATATCTTCTTTTGTTTCTTTGTTCATTGTTTCAACAGTTTCAACAATTTCTTCTTTCTTTTTTAAATTTTCTTCTATGATTTCTTTTATAACTTCATCAAGACTTTTTCCTTTTAAATCAATAGGCTCTTTACCTACTTCATTGAATATAAGTTCTGTTTTACCTTTAATATATTTATCTGGAACTATGCTTGTTAAGTTGAATTTTAAAAAATCTTTTATACTAACATCACTTAAAAATCTTGCATATTTTTGGTCATATAATTCTTTTTCTATTGTTATAAGTGGTGTTTCAGTTTTTAAATTTTTATATATTTCTTCAAAAATCTCTTTTTTGTTTTTTAATTCAGAAATGTATAAATAACATATTTTCTTTTCTTCGTTTTTATTTTTTAGTATTGTTATTCCATTTATTTTAAACAATAAATTTTTGACATCAAGAAATATAAACATTTCTCTCTCATTATTATTTTCTTCTATTTCTTTATATGCTTTATTAATCCATTCTTTAAAATTAGGATATTTTTTGTTTAATTTTTGTTTTTTAAAAAATGTAAATTCTAATTCTTTTTTAATAATTTCTTTTATTTTTCCATTTAATTCTGAATATTTTAAAACTTTATTTTCTTTTAAACCATCATTTTTTCTAAGTAATATATATTCTTTAAGAAATTCATCAATTATTTCCTCATTATTTATTCCGTAAAAAAATTTCATTTTTTCTAAAAGTTTAAATATTTGTTCTAATTGTGATATATTTTTTTCTATATTTTCTTTTTTAAAATCATTTTCTACATTGATTGAAACTATTAAATTAATAATTTCTAAAATTGTATTTTTTAAAAATTTTCCTCTTTGTTTTTCCTCAAATTTGTAAATACAATAATTGGTAAAAAGTTCATCAATAAAATTTTCATTAAGTTTTATTTTATTTGATAAAAAATTGTATTTTATATCATCAAAAACTTTATTACAGTATAAAGAAAAAACTATATAAACATTAGAAAAAGTTTTTACAAAATCTTCTTTATAAATGTTTTGCATTTTTCTTATATTTTTTTCATCTGTTTTTCCAACAAAATAATTAAGTCTTAAAACAGAATTAATAAATTCTATTTTATCTACATTTTTTGAAAAAAAATCTTGTGATTTTTCAAATAAATCTTTCAAGTTTTTAGGTCTTATAAAACTATATTCTTCCATTAGTTTTGGTGATATTTCTTCTCTTTTTAACATTTTTATACCTCCGTTTTTTTTATATTATACCACAATAAAAACAAGAAGTTAATATATATACTGCTTTTAATGGTAAAAAATAGTAGCAAATTAAAAAAGCACATTTTATTTGTGCTTTTTTTTTATTAAATTACTCATCAAGTTTTATTAAATTACTAGAATTACCTTGTACTTTTGGCAACTCTCCATTCCATTTTTCAATCATCATTTTCTTCAATAATTGTGGAGTTAGAGAATTGCTTTCAATAGCATTAGCTTTTGCTTGTAATTCTTTTTCTTTTAAAGCATATTCAGCTAATTTAACTTTATTTTCAGCTATTACAGATAGTTTTTCTTGTTCTGATTTAGCTTTTTGTACTGCTTGTTCTGCTATTTTCTTTTCTTCAACAGCTCTTTCATATTCATCACTAAAGTCATGGTTTACTATTGAAACATTACTTACATTTAGTCCATAAGCCATAAAATCATCTTGTAATTCTCTGAATATTTCAGAAGATATAGTTGCTCTCATTGACACAAATTCTTCTATTGTATATTTTGCGATAGTAGATTGCACTATTTCATTTACTCTTGGTCTTATAAATCTCCATTCATAATTTAAACTAAAAGCTCTATATAATTTTTCTGGATCTGAAATATTAGCTTGTACTGTAAATTCAAGTTTTATTGTTTGCATATCTTTAGTAGAAACTTCTAATGTAGTATCCATCTCTTGTGTTTTACCAAAATATAAGTTTTTTCTCTTGTTTCCATAAAATCTTTTGATTGTATAAAAGGTATTTTAAAATGCAATCCTTCATTTTCAATCCTATCTAACTTTCCAAAAGTAGAAATAACAGCTACTTCTCCAGTTTTTACTGTATAACAATTTGTTAAAAAAATACTTGATAATGTTACTACCAAAAAGCCCACAACTACCATTTTTACTATTTTCGATATTGTCATATCATCCATATCAACACTCCCTTTATTTATTTTTTAATAATTTTATATTTGCTTGTTCTATTGCATTTTCAACATATTCAATTACTTCTTTTGGAGGTTCTGAATTTCTATATCCTTTTAATTGATTCAAATAAAATTTTTTTCCTTTTTTTATTATTTCAATAGTATATCTTTTTCCTTCTTTTAAGTATGTATATAACATACAAATTTCATCATTTATATAAGGTAAATATGTATAAGCACAATGTTCCATTCTTTCGCCTTCATCAAAAAGTTTCTTTTTTGTATTTAGAATTTTTATATTTTTTGGTAATTCCAGTTTTAAAAATGGATTATTTTCATTAATTACCATTTTATCTTTTCTAAATTTTGCTTTTTTGTAAATTTTATAAATTTTATTGTGTTCAGATATTAATTTTTTATTAGTTTTTATATTTAGATTTATTTTATATTTTCCTTTTAACATAATCAAAATACTTATATAATCATAAAGATAATTTTCATCTTCTACTTTTTCAACCATCGTTTTTTCTAATAAATACTTTAAAAATGATTTCACCCTTCTATTTTCATTATAAGAAAAATCTTTATAATCTATATTTTGATACTTTGGAAAATCTTTTTCTTCTAAATATTTATTAGCTTTTAACAAAGAATAAACACCATTCAATGACATTTTATTAAAACAATTATAAGTTTTATACTTTCTTTTTACTTTTTGAAGTTTCAATTCTATTAATTCTTTTTTGTTTCTAACTTCTTTTAAAAGTTTAAAATCAAAAGGAATATTTAAACTTTCTTTTTCATTTTTAAAATCTTCAATTATTTCATTCATAATAGGATTTTCTTTTTTTAAACTTTTTAAATAATCTGGAAATATAGTAGATAATAAAGGTAATTTTATATCTTTCAACTGAAAATTTTTGTATAAAAACTTTCTTTCGTTTTTTCCTTTTAAACGAACTCTTTTACCTAACAATATATCATATTCATTTTCAAATTTTATTGTAACATCAAGTTGATAATAGAAAGTATTACTTGAAAAATCAATAAAATTCATAGAAAATATTGAAATATAATATTTTTTTATTTCTTCAATGTATCTAAAATTTAAAGCAAATTTTATTGGAAATTTTATTTTAAGTTTTTTATTAAAATTTTTACAAAACATTTTAATAAATTCTTTTTCTGTTTCATCAAGTTTAAAAAAATAAATTCTATCATTTTGATAAAAAGGAGTAAAATTTTCCATAGCACTTTCAAAGAGAACAGATAGAAGAGGAGCAATTTTTTTTATTCGTTCTCTTTCTTCAACTATCTTTGTTTTGATATTCTTATTTTCTTCAAATTCGTGCATTTTTCCAGTTTCATCAAACTTAAATTCTTGAAATAAATAAATTTCATTATCTATTAAAAATTGCATTTTTTACCTCTAATTTTTTTCTAAGTATTTATCAAATAATTCTTTTGAAATGTATTTTATTTCAGAAAAAAAACAATTATTACTATATTCACTTATAAATAAAAGATAATTTCCTTGTTTAAAATCTAACAAATTATTTTTTTCTTTAAGTTTATTAGTGAAATTCAAATACTTTTCTTTTTTAAAAATTTCTATTAAATTTTTGCAAACTTCATCTAAATTAGTAAAAAAATATTTTTTGTTATTAACTTCATATTCAAATTTATTTTTTTTCAAATAAATAAAATCACTAAAAGGAGCTTTGATATTTTTTTCTTTTTGTATATTTTCTTCTATGTTTATAAAATATCTTTTTATAGAAAGATATTCTATGTCTTTTATGATTTTTTCAATGTTTTTATCATTTATTTCTAAAAAATTTATATTTTCTTTTGTTTTATAATATTTTCCATTTTCAAATTCATAATATTGACAAAAATATTTTTCTTTTGGCATATCACATTTTTCGTTTAAATTAATAGGAAGTGATTTAAAGTGTTGTTGGTATCCAGCTTCTAAATTTAAACTTTCTAAAAAAGGATCTTTAACAAAAACATCATTTATATGAACAAGAAAAGTAGTTTCAACAAAAAGAACTTCATCAGAATTTCCACCAAACAAATAATGTAATTCAATAAACCCATTCTCTTTAAAAAAATTTATTGTTGCTTCTTTTGAGAATTTTTCGATTTTTTCACCATTTAAAATGATATATGGTATTTTAAAATTCTTTTTCTGAAGTAATATATTTTCAACTTTTTTTTGAAAAAAAATATCATAAAATTTACCAATATTTTTTTTATTTAAAACAAATCCTTCAACTTCATATTTTTTAGTAGTTGCTTTATCAAAAATGTTTTTCATATTTTTCCTCACTTTTTTATATTTTATTTTTATCATTATTATCAGTTGGTTGAACTATACTAACTCCCTTTTCTAATTTCATTTTAAGTGGTCTTTCTTTATAATTTATTTCTTCATATTTTTTTCTTGCTTTTATTCTATTTCGTTCTGGCTGTATAAAAAGAAAATAATATCCAACAACTAAAAAAATAAGTGGTGTACTAAGAACAAAAGATAACGATAGATAAAATTTTAAAATTTCCATATTAAACACCTCTTCCTTTTTGATAATAATTAACTAAATAATTTTCTAAACCTTAATTATTTTTCTTAGCCAAATCATATAATTTTGGCTTTGATTTTTTTAAAATTTTCCACTTTATAATGCCACATCTTTTTTTTAAAAAAGTTTTGTATTTATTTCAAAAGTTATTTCACCTTTCATATAAGCTTCAATAAGTTTTGTACTAAAATAAAAAGCACTAACAAAACCTAATGTAAATCCTATTAAATCAAAAGCAAATCTCAACATTTTTTTATTACTCCTTTATTTTTTTAAAAATATACTCTGTATAAATATTGTTTTTTGTTTCGTTATTTATATCAATTCTGTAATCAGAATTTTCAGAATTTAATTCAAATCCATTATCTAACATAAAAGAAGAAAGTTCTTCAATATTATATTCTTTTGGCAAAAATACTCTTGTAAAATTATTAGCTTTTGCATTTGTTAAAATAACTTGAAACATTTTTTGTGTATCAAAATTTTCATTAATTTCACTTATTACGACTATATCAGCATTTTCAAAATCCTTGTTATCAGCTGGTTTACCTATTTTTTCATTTTTGATTGGTCTTTTACTATTTTCTTTTTTTTGAAAAATAATTTCAACATAATTATTTTTTATCTCTTGAATATTTATAATTTTGTATCCGTATTCTTCAGAAATTTTAAGTAGTGTTTCTTTATCATAATCAATAGGTACTTCTACTACAACAATATCATTTTCTTTAAATTCATTTTTTACAGCTAATAAATAATCAGCATCCTTTTCCATATTTTTTCTAGGTAAAGTAAAAACTTTTTCATTTTTTATTAAATGTTCTCTTTTCATTTGATTGAAATAAAAACTTATAATACTAATAAATAATATTGAAAATATTAGTAATAACAATTTTTTTATCATATTTTCTCCTTTAGTAATAATTATTTCTTTTTAGATTTTAAGTCAAATAATCAAATTGTATTTTGAAATCATCTTGATCAACTATTGAAAATACATTTCCATCTTCATGCATAACAAACATATCAGTATTTGATAAACAGAAAACAGCTTTCTTATTAATTTCTAACAATAAATACTTATCTTTTTTAAAGGTATTAGTAAAAATTGTAAGATCATATTTATCAACATACTTATCATTCAAGTCAAATCTAAGAAATTTATTTTTCTCAAACAATCTTTTTAAAAATTCTTCGTAAAAAAACAAAATTTCTTGAATATTGTCAACACTGATTTCAACAGCTGAAACTGTTATTGGTTTACTAATAAATGTTTTAAAATTCAGCATTTCCAACCTCCATTATATCATTATCATTTTGTAAGATATTTTTAAATTTTGTATATTCTGGTACAAATTTCATTTTGATAGTTCCAACAGCACCATTTCTATGTTTAGCTACAATTATTTCAGCTTTGCCTACATCTGGAGATTGTGGATTATAGTATTCATCTCTATAAAGAAAAATAACTATATCTGCATCTTGTTCTATTGCTCCAGATTCTCTTAAATCTGAAAGCATAGGTCTTTTATCAGCTCTACTTTCTAAAGATCTTGAAAGTTGTGATAATGCAATAACTGGTATATTTAATTCTCTAGCGATTAATTTTAATTCTCTTGAAATTTCAGAAACTTCTTGTTGTTTATTCAAAACTTTATTACTTGAATACATAAGTTGTAAATAATCTATAACAATAAGATCAATTCCATTAATTCTTTTTTCTAAATTTACTATTGTTCTAAGTTTATTAGGAGTTAATAAAGCTTCGTTGACAATATTAATATTACATTGTCCTAGTTCAGCTATTCCTACACCAACTTTTTCAGCATTATCATTATCCAAAATTCCTTGTCTTATAATATTGTTACTAACTTCACTTTCCATTGATAAAAGTCTTGTAAACAGTTGATTTTTTCCCATTTCCAATGAGAAAAACATAGCTTTTTTGTTAGGATTATTTTTTGCGAAACCAGTCAAAAGATTTAAAGCAAAAGCTGTTTTACCCATTGCTGGTCTACCAGCTATAATAATTAAATCAGATGGATTAAGTCCATTTAACATATAATCAAATTCAATAAATCCAGTTTTATCACCACTATCAACAATACCTTCTTCATTAATTTCATCAAATCTTCTTAAAGCTTCAAGTGATAATTCTTTTACAGAAGATATATCGGTTTTAGTATCTTGTACTGCAACTTTTTTTAATAATTCATCTGATATTTCAATAGCATCAGAACTAGGTACTGATATATCACTAGCCAATTTCATTATTTTTTCTCCGACTTCGTACAAATTTCTTTGCCTAGCTCTATCAACAATTATTTCAGCTAATGCTTTAAGGTTATGTGTACTAGCCATATCTAAATAATCAGCAATTTTTCTTAAAAGTATATCTTGTGAATATTTTGTTTTTGAATTTTTAGCAACAAAATCTAAAAGCATATTTTCATCAAAAATTTTATTTCTTGAAAAAAATTCAATAATAGATTGATAAAAGTCTGAATTAATTTTATCGTAAAAATCAGTAGATTTTATAGTTGGAATAATAGTTGCCAATTCTTCAAAATCAACAAAAATAAGTCCACCTATAAAAGTATTTTCTATTTCAACTGTATTTTCTAAGAGTGGGTTTTCTTTAATAATTTCATTTTTATAAATTTCATTATATTGTGTCATATTTTACCCCTTTATTCTTCTCCAATGTTTTTATTCAAAGTATAAGTTTCATATATTTCTATCAAAGCAACTTTTTTTATTTTAAGAATATAATTAAAATAAATCATTAAATCTTTTAATCTTTTAAAAAGAATTTAAAATGATCATAAGTTAAATAATGATAAATTTTATCGCCTCTAAGAGTATTATAAATTAAGTCTAAACTATTTTTTATTTCGTTTTTATTTTTGTAATCAATAAAATAATTATCTAATCTTTCAACTTGCACTGTCGAAATATAATCAGAGCAACTATTTAATAGTCTAATAGTCCAAGCCATAACAGAAGATATATTTACAAACATATCTTCTCTATTATTTTTTTTTGAACTTATTTCTAATTTTGTTAAAGAATTAATAAGATAAATTTTAGCTAAATAAACATCATAATTAATATTATTCTTTTTATCATAATCTACTTGTTTGTCTAAAAGTGTTTTTAAATTTTCCATAAAAAAATTCTCCTTTTTAAGATTTTAGGTAATTGTATTATACCATTTTTAATTTAAAAATTCAACTAAAATAAAGAGTAAAAAAAGATGAATTGAATTTTAAGAATTACATTATACCATTTTTTAAAAAAATACTTTTCAAAAAAATATTTTCATGGTAGAATAAATTATCTCCCAGAGTTAGTAAAAAAAACTAACAAAAAAAATAAAATGTTAAAAAAACAGAATTGAGGTGAGTCCAATGTAAAAAATAGAAAATAAAAAATTAAAAAAATTTATTGTTGAAATTAATTGGATATAAAATATATGAATACGAAAATTGAACTTGTATGTAAAAAATAAAAACTACTTTTATATGAACCGAAGTAGTTTTTTTTATTTATATTTATTTGTATTTTTGAGAAATTTCAAAAATGTTGTGTATCATAGTTATTGTTTCAAACATTTTATTACTTGAATTTCTAATCATTATCAATCTTTTAGCTTGTTGAGAAAAAATTAAAGAAAAATTATCCATTAAATTTTCAAACAAGTATTCTTTATTTTCTAAATCTACAATAATAATTGATTTCTTTTTACTTTTTTTTATTAATATTTTTTTTAAAAAATCTTGTTTTTTATCTTTGCTTGTTTCTGAAAGTTTAGAATAAGAAATAAGCAAACTATCATACGATTGGTTAAAAGCCATTAGCATCATCTTCTTTATAATTTTTAAAAAGATAATTTTGATATAAAGGAAAGACCAATTTCATCATATAAGCTCTTTTTAAGTCTTTATTTATAGATTGAATTTCTTTTTCGTTCCAACCAATTATATCATCAATTTTATTCTTTCTACATTCAGCAACTTTTGGTTTTAGCTTTTCTTGTTTTAATTCTTCATTTTCAAGTCTTATTTTATCTAAACGAGCCAGTAATTTATCTGGCATTTTATTCCAAATATCTAATGCTTGTTCTCTATCTCTAAAATAAATTTTTAATTCTTTTGGCTCGATACTTGATAATTTTAAATGCCAAAATTTTATTTTTTTGTTATCTATTGTAATATCAGTTTCTTTAAAAGCATAAAAAGTTTTAATATAAGTTCTAATTTTTTTATCAAAAAACTCATAACTTATATTTATTTCATTAGAAGATAAAGTTTCTCTTACATACAAGTTGTTTTGTAAATAAACTTGTGCTTTTCTCCATAATATTTTTATAAAGTTGTCAAGTTCAGCCATATAACTTCCATCTTCTATTATTTTACAAAATCTGAATTGTTGTTCGATCAATTCAAAACAGTATAAAAAAATTTTATTTCTCTTATTAATGCCATCATTTATTCTTTTTTCATCTGGTTTCATGTATTTGCTTGTAATAGGCTTTTCTAAAATTTCATCAATTAGCATATTTTTTTCTTTTAAATCCATAATATCACTCCTTACATAAATATTATATCATATTTTTTAAAAAATGAAATTTTTTTTAGGCATAGTAGTATAGTAGTACAGTTAGAGAAATCTTAGAGATTTTTTTTTTATTTTTTTTATTGACTTTTACTAAAATAAAAGGTATAATTACCTTACAAGTAAAATTTGATAAACTAAAAATTTCATTTAAAAACTCCTATTTAGGAAAAAAGAAGTTAAGATTTTTTTTAAAAAAACTTAACTTCTTTTTTTGGAAAAATTATTGACTTTTTATTTTTTATATGGTATATTTAAAATATAAAAATATTTTTATCACTCCAATGAAAAAAATGTTTTAAATTTTTTTGATAAGTTTCATAAGCTATAAAAGAAGTTATATCGTCATAACTTCTTTTTTTTTGACAATTAATTTATATTATGTTAAAATAAGTATAGGGGAATTTATCAATTACATATTTCTTTTTTATAATTTTAGGATCACTTCCTTTTAAAAAAATTACTGGTAAAAAAAGAGTGGAAATGTGCCACTCTTTTTTTTGTGATATTATATATCAACTGTATTAAGTTTTATGAAGTATTCTAATGTAAATATTGTTTTGTTTGCTTTTATAAATTCTGTTACTGTTAAATAATCATTAGGTAATTCTTTTTTCTTTGCTAAAATATTTCTATATTCTTTTGAGTTAGAAGTAGGATATTTAAAGAAATCTAAATTATTATCTATAATAAGATATTCTAATTTATTTTTATCTAATTCTTTCCTATCTTCTCTATCAAATATTAAATCATTACTTATATTCATTCCTAAAATTGTATTACCAGAATTATCAAAATCAAGTTGTGTTATATTAAATAACATTCTCAATTTTTCAAAATTTTTAGAATCAAGTAGAAGTAAATTATGTGCTGAAAATTCAAATCTTTCAGTTGAACCATATTGTACCTCATTGCCTTTCAAGTTATATTTTAAAGGCGACAAATTATTGTTAGCATAATTCATAAATTTTTCTCTTGCTTTTTGAATTTGTGTATTACCATTCTTTTTAAGAGATGCAATATCTTGGCTCAAAGCAAAATTAATTCTTTCATCAATAATATTTTTATTATAAGTAAAAAGAGTATCTCCTTTTTTATCAAATTTGTAATGTGAAATAATATATTTAACAAATTCAATAACATTTAAAACTTTCTTTAAATCATCTTCATTGTGGAATATCATTTCAAATTCAATATCATCATTTTTTATATAATAATTTAATTCTTTACTTAGTATAGGTGCTAAATCTTTAAAGAAAATTAAACTTTCTAAATAAACGAAAGTAAAGACTTCATAAATATTTTTAAAATAAAAAGTTTCTACTTTTTTACCACCATTTTTTAATTCTTTAGATAATTTAATTTCAAATAAAGTGTTTTCAATAAGAGTATTTTTTAAATTTTGTTCTAACCATTCTGGTTGCACATCATTTTCATTTTCAATAATTTTATTTTCTTTTAAATAGTTCAAAGTATTCTTTTTTATTTCAGTATAAGAAACATTAGGTATTCGATTAAGAAGAATATTTATTTCTTTTGTTACATTATATTGTGCTAACTCAACATAATTTTTCAAATTAAAAATAGAATATGATAGATCCATAAAATCTTTTTTAGGCATATAAGATATAGGTTCTTTATCAAATATTTCTTTTTTTATTTGCAAGATATTATATTCTTTTTTATTTAAGTTGTCTTTTATAGTATTTAATTTCTCTAAATAATTTGCCATTTTCTTAATTTTAGTACCTACATATATTCTAAAAGAATTTTCAGCTTTTTGTTTAGAAATCACACTTTCATCATTTGCTGGAATTAAATTATTTTCAATTTTATATTTAAGTCTTTTCAATTCATTTTTTTCTGTAGGGTAAATTAAGTAATTTTCAACAACAAAACAAATAAAGAAGTTATATAGATAATCTTCAATATAATTAGGAACATCTTTATTCTCTCTAATTTTATCTATATAAGTTAAGTAACTATAAAGACTATAATCAGTTCTATCTTCTTTATAAAAATCTGGATATTCTTCAAACAATGGTAAAAATGTTTCGTTTATAATTGCAAGTTCAGTAAATAAATCTTTAAAATCAACCATTTTTTGTTTCATAAAAGAATTTTTATTTTTTTTATTTTTAGGAATATAAAAATGTAAATTTGTTTGATTTATTTTTTCTGCATCAATTAAAATTTCATTTTGGAATTTAGTAAACAATTGAATTATTTTAATAAATTCATTATATTCTTTCACTTTAAAAATTTCTTTTAATTCTTTTGTTTTTAAAAGTATATAATTTTTCCAAGAATTAATAATTAATTTTCTTTTCTCTTTTTCTTCAGATGATAATTCTTTCAAATCAACTTTACTAAATTCTTCTTGATATTGTCTTAATTTTTTTACAGCAACAAAACTTGCAAAAAAACTATGAATATATCCTATGATAAAATCAATAGTTGAAATTCTAAAAACATCTCTATTTTTATTAAAGAAATTATTTATATTTTTAAAACATTGATTAAACTCTAAAAGTTCTTTATCTTTTTCAACTGAATTAGCTTTTTCTTTAATTATATTAAAAAGTTCATTTATATCAGCTTTACTTTGGAATGAAAATTTAGATTTATGTAAGTTATTAAGTACAAAATAATAAATATTTTTTTCTATAATAGTTTCTTTTTTATTTTTCAAAGTAATAACTTCTTCTTTTAGATTAAGATTATATAAAAGATTAGTAAAAGCATTACCAGATTTTATCATTTTTTCTTCTAAACTTCTTTTGCTATTAATGTTATCATCATCAATAGTTTCATCAAGATAAAGAGAAAGTATTACTTGTTTTTTAGGATTAATAACAAGTTTATTTTCTTTTAATTCTAAGTTGTTTTCTCCTTTAAAATTAACCACTAATGAATTATGAATAAGTTTCATAATATTAGTTTTGTTTAAAATTTTCTTATTTCTATCTATTTCTCTTCTACTTGGATTTTTAGGTAGCTTTTCATTTATGACACCAAATAAGAAAATATCTTTTAAATCATGCATATTTATAAGAAAATTATATTTATTATTTTTCTTATTTTTTTCTTTTTCTTTATTTATTTCTTTTCTTTGAATAGAAGTAACAGTATTTTTATTATTTTCTAATGCCTTTTTGATATTTTTTTCAATAACTTCCATATTGATAGTACCTTTAAAGATTTCTTCAATGTTACTATCATCTAATTCTACAATACTACCTTGTATTTTTATTTCAATATTATCTTCAAAAATTTCTTTGCTTTTTTCATCTTCTAAAGTAGTAACAAAAGGCATAAGATTATTAACATACTTATTATATTTAGGATCTTCAAGTTTTTTATTACTTATTATCACAACTTTCAATCCTTTTTTTCTAAGTATCATATTATAATTTTCTAAAAATTTTTTATTAGTTACTAATTCTCTTAGGATAAATTCATTTCTAAGTTTATCAATAGTAGAGAATTGATAAAGGTAATCTTGTCTGAAATTTTTAAAATTCTTATACCATTTAATATTAGCCATATATTTTTTTTTGTATTCTTTATCAATAGAACCACTGTAAACTTCTAGTAATCTTTGTGCTTTTGAAAAATTACTCATGATATTTTCATGTGATATAAGAATATCTATTTCTTTATCTTTTAATTCTTCTATTGCTTTTGTAGAATTAAATTTATTATTTAAAATCTTAGCTTTTTTTTCTTTGTTATTAATTGAAATATCTAACAAAGATTTTATTATATTTTTTATAGGTATTTGATTATTTGCCATTTTAATTGTCCTTTCACAAATTACTCCCACTTATAAAGTGGGAGTCTTTTTGTTAAATTTTGTCAAAAAAACACAAAAATTCTAATAAAAAATGTGTTTTTTTTTATTATTTGATCCAAGTGTTAGAACGGAAAAAGTTTTTCGCAAAACTTTTTAATAAGAATGGATCTTTTTTTCCAATAAGTCCAAGCAAAGTTATTTGTACCAAACAAAAAACTAATGGTATCCAGATATTTCTAACAGCTAAAAATAATAATAAATATTCAGCAAATGTAATAAACAAGAAGTTTAATGGTAAACCTAACATTTGCTTGTTTTCTGATACAGATTTATATATCTGAGCACTTCCATCTATAATAGATGGATCTTTAAAACCAGCCATCTATGTACCTCCTTTATTAAATATATCTTTTATCATAAAAATCTAAGTTTTTATTGATTATATCTATACTTTCATCATACCAATAATTATTTTGGAATGATAAACTACTAACAATATCTTCTTTTTTATGTATAAGATATAAACTTATTAATTCTTTAAGTTTTGAAACGATAGCACTTGTTTTAACAAGTTTTAAATCGACTATGATATATTTATCTGGTTCGATAAGTTTTAAGTCGTTAAAAACCCCTTTTATAATGTCTAATTCGTTTACATATTTTAATGGTGTATTTGTTTCAACAATTCTTGAAAAAATAAGAGAAGATTTAAAATAATCTTTTCTTTCAATATATTCTTTTTGCATTATATCATTAAAAGTATGTATAAGATGTGTCAATTCTTTAAACTCACTATAAACTTTAATATATTTTTTATTATAAAAATTACTATATTCATAATGCCTAACTAAAAAATAATTGTTTGCTTTAATATTATAAGCAAAATACATATTTAACAATTTATAAGTATTTAATCTTTTCATTTTATCCACCCATTTTATTTTAAAATTTATTTTTCAAAAACATCTTCAAATTTATAACTAGCCATCATTTTAGTTTTCAAGAAATAATATTCGTTATTATCTCTTTTGTAATTTTCTTCATTAAATTCTTTCTTATAATAATAAATTAATTCAGTTGCTTTTTCATCAAAGTTTAGAAGTTCATAATTTTTTTCTAAAATT
>ERZ773018.821-NODE-821-length-17755-cov-5.407684_pt1 | contig 17755 bp, 11 predicted proteins | sample MGYA00580840_ERZ773018 | MGnify/ENA primary metagenome ERZ773018 (study PRJEB29015, sample SAMEA2738125) | human oral metagenome | biome: human oral; feature: human-associated habitat; material: saliva | place: China | collected 2256 ... | reverse complement strand
GATGCCCTTTTGAGGTCTTACTAACGCCCTTTTGAAGCCTTACTAAGCACCTTTTGAAAACCACTTCTGCAACTACTTGATAACAAAAGACTTACAAGGGTGCTAAAAATGTACGTTTTTAGCTCTTTTCTCCGCCTTTTTATTGGACGATTTGTAATAATATTTCAAACCTCGGCATTCAAAGTTTTAAGCTTAAAGTTGCGGTGCATTCTCTCACAGAACTCACAGATAAACAGATGACACAGAAACCTCCCCCAACCCCTCCAAAGGAGGGGGGCTGCCTAACGGATAGTGGGTAAACTAAATCAACTAACCTGCAATAGCTTTACACTTCATATCATAATTATGACGTACTGATGAGAACTCAGTTCGAATAATTTTGACTTATGAATTCTGAATTACAATAGTAATCATGAGTATGGATTATGAACTCTGAATTACAATAGTAATCATAATCATGAATTATGAACTCTGAATTACAATAGTAATCATAATTATGAATTGTGAATTATGAATTCTGAATTAATAGAGGATTATGAATTACCTTAACTACTTGTGTGCGTGAACAATACTTCATATTGAAAAAAAAGAAGTTTTCTTTTGGTGTTTATTGTATAAACGACTATATTTGTAGCATAAACCTAAATCAATAGAATATATGTCTAATTTTATGAAAGTAAGTCAGAACCGCAGAAAGCACCCACCATTTGTTAGTGGTCGCTTAGCTTTCTCCTTTGCACTTGGGTTGATGGCGTTTGCACCGTCCCCAGTATTAGCCAATGTGGATGCGAACACGAGTATGAGTGTTCAGCAGCAAAAGCAAAGTATTAATGGTGTGGTGAAAGATGCTAATGGCGACCCTGTCATTGGTGCTTCTGTACTGGCAAATGGTACTCCAGTAGGGGTGACCGACATGGACGGTCGCTTCTCAGTCTCTGTTGCTCCGGGTACGGAGTTGAAGATTAGTTATGTTGGTTTCGCCACTCAGAGCGTCATGGTGAGAAGTGGTGTGACGAACTATAACATTACTCTAAAGGATGAGAACAGCGCCTTGAGCGAGGTTGTTGTTGTCGGTTATGGTACACAGAAGAAGGCAAACCTCTCTGGTTCTGTTGCACAGCTTGATAGTAAGGCACTCGAAAACCGCCCTATCTCTAACGTGTCTTCAGGCTTGCAGGGCTTGCTTCCGGGTATCACGGTGACCGGAGCTGACGGTGCACCGGGTTTGGATAATGGTACGATTCTTGTGCGTGGTGTGGGAACATTGAACTCAGCTACGCCATATATCTTGATTGATGGTGTTGAAGCAGGAACATTGAACTCGCTCGACCCAGAGGATATAGCGAGTATTTCTGTCCTAAAAGATGCTTCTTCAGCAGCCATCTATGGTTCTAAAGCATCTAATGGTGTGATACTGGTAACTACAAAACGAGGACAGAATGGTGCGCCAAAGGTTAGTTATTCAGGTTATTTTGGTATTCAGAATGCAACTGCCTTGATGGAAAGGATGAACTCTGCCGATGCCGCTTACTATTATAATAAGGCATTGGAGCGTAGTGGTAAGGCTGCACGTTTCTCTGATGAAGCGATTCAGAAGTTCCGTGATGGTTCAGACCCTTACAACTATCCTAATACAGACTGGTACGATCTTGCATTCAAGACAGCTTGGCAGAACCGCCACAGCGTGAATGTTACAGGTGGTAACGAGTATGTAAAGTATCTTGCTTCTGCTGGTTATCTTAAGCAGAGCAGTATTCTTCCTAATGCAGGTCGTGAGCAGTTTAATGGTCGTGCAAATCTTGACATGGTGTTGTCAAAGCGCATCACTGCCCATCTTAACCTCTCTTATATCCAAAACAACTACCGCGATGCAAGTAGTGCATACGCTGGTGGTAGTAGCGATCAGATTATTCGTCAGCTGAATATCATCGCCCCTTGGATTGTTTATAAGTACGAAGATGGTACATACGGTACTGTTTCTGATGGTAACCCAATGGCTTGGTTGGAGTCGGGTATGACCGTAAATCGCAACAACCGCAACTTTACGGGTATGATTGGTATTGACTATCAGATTCTGAAAGATTTGAAGTTGACGCTGCAGGGTGCTTACGTTGATAACTCACAGCGTTACTCTTACTTCCAAAAATTCATTCAGTATAACCCTAACAAGGCATCTGACCCAAACAAGTTGGAGATTGCTCACTATGACTGGCATCGTACAACCTTCGATGCGTTCCTGAACTATGACAAGTCATTTGCGAAGCATAACTTCAAGGCTATGCTTGGATGGCATACTGAACGCTATAAGTATTTGCCTGACTGGATGTATCGTAAGAACTTCCCTAACAATGAACTTACTGATATGGACGCTGGTGATGCTTCGACACAACAGAATGCTGGTAACACTCGCGAGCTGGCGATGGTGTCATACTTTGGTCGTCTGAACTACGACTATGCAGGTCGTTACCTCTTTGAGGCAAACTTCCGTTCAGATGCTTCTTCACGCTTTGCGGAGGCTCATCGCTGGGGCTTCTTCCCATCATTCTCAGCTGCATGGCGTATCTCTGAGGAGCCATTCATGGAGAGTTCAAAGTCATGGTTGAACAACTTGAAGTTGCGTGCATCATGGGGTCAGTTGGGTAATCAGGATGCTTTGAACGATTACTATCCTTGGATGAACACTTACAACCTCAATGCGAAGTATCCATTTGGTGGTCAGCTCACTCCAGGTTACTATCAGGGTAGCTATCACCTTGAAACTATCTCTTGGGAACGTTCTACTACATGGGGCGTTGGTCTTGACTTTACCCTCTTCGGTGGTTTGACAGGTTCGTTGGATTACTACAACCGCAAGACGACTGGTATCATCATGGACGTATCTGCTCCAGCAGAGTTTGCACTCGGTGCTTACAAGGACAATATCGGTGCATTGCGCAATCAGGGTGTGGAACTCTCATTGGCTTACGCAAAGCAGTTGAACAAGGATTGGACAATCAATGTTGGTGCGAACTTCTCTTACAACAAGAATAAGATTCTCTACTTGGGTGAGGGAACCGAATATGTTGTAGATAAGGATAACCGCAACCGCCGTACAGCTATTGGTCAGCAGTACAAGAGCTATTATATGTACAAGGCAACGGGTAAGTTCTTCAACTCACAGCAGGAGGCTGACGACTACACAGCGAAGTATGGCAACCCATTCGGACGTAAGTTCATGGCAGGTGACCTTATCTATGAGGACACAAACGGTGATGGTAAGCTCGATTCAAACGACCGTATCTACACCAAGCATACTGATATCCCTGCAATTACTTACGGCTTCAACCTTGGTGCAACATGGAAGAACGTAGACTTCTCTATGATTTGGCAGGGTGTTGGTGCAGTATCTCATATCTACAATCGTGAGGTACTTGGTGAGTTCTCTGGTGATGCCAGCCACCCTTCAACACTGTGGAAAGACTCATGGACAGACGATAACCACAATGCTAAGTTGCCACGCGTATTCGAGACAGGAAACAGCCCAAGCGACATGACTCGTGCTATGTCAACCTTCTGGTTGTGGAACACAGCTTACTTGCGTTTGAAGACTTTGCAGTTGGGTTACACCCTTCCAAAGAGCGCACTCAAAGCAGTTGGTCTTGAGAAGGTACGTATCTACTATGCAGGTGAAAACCTCCTTACCTTCGATGCATTACCATTCAATATTGACCCAGAAGTGACCAGCGAGCGTGGATCATCTTATCCATTGCTGCGTTCACATTCTATCGGTATCAATATCACATTCTAACCGTAAACACCCAATATACATTATGAAAACTGTAAGAACATATATATTAGCAGGTGTGGCAGCTCTTGCGCTCACATCTTGTAATGACTACCTTACCACTGTGCCGAAGGATGCAATGTCGCCAGCTACAACATGGAAGACGGGCGACGATGCTGAGAAGTTCCTCGTGGGCTGTTATGATGGTTGGGAAGAAGGTGCAGCCCTGCTTTATTGGGACGCTGGCTCTGACTTTGCGTACAACAACTTCCCTTGGGAAGGCTTTACCAATATCGGTAATGGTTCGCTCTCACCATCGTCTCCGGGTTGGTCGTTCTACGATTATACCATCATTGGTAGATGTAACACCTTCCTTGAGAATGTTGATAAGTGTGTCTTCAGCAGCGATGCTGTGAAGAAAGACCTCGTTGCGCAGGTGAAGGCTATCCGTGCTTATAACTATTTCCGCATGGGTTTCCTCTATGGTGGTGTGCCAATCGTTAAGCCTTTCACCAGTGCTCAGGAGGCACGTGTGCCACGTAATACGGAGCAAGAAGTGAAGGATTTGGTTTTCAAAGACCTTGATGAGGCGATTGCTGACATCAATACGTCTCCTGCTGCACGTGGACGTATCGCAAAGGGTGCTGCCTTAGCAATGAAGATGCGTGCTGCTCTCTACTGGGGCGACTATCAGAAGGCGAAGGATGCTGCTCAGGCTATCATCGACATGGGTAAGTATGAACTTGATCCTGACTATACCAACCTCTTTAAGTTGGCTGGTGTTGACTCAAAAGAAATCATCCTTGCCGTACAGTATAAAAGCGGTACTCGCCCAATCGGAACTATTGGTCAGTTGTATAACAATGGCGATGGAGGTTGGTCATCAGTGGTTCCAACACAGAATTGTGTCGACAACTATGAGATGAGCAATGGTATGACAATCACTGAGGCGGGCTCTGGCTATGACGCAACCCATCCTTTCCATGGTCGTGATCCACGTATGGCAATGACGATTCTCTATCCCGGTTGCGACTGGAATGGTGCGGTCTTCAATACCCTCGACGAGAATGTCAATGGTAAGAAGAATCCTAACTATCCAACTAATGCTGCTAACTCTTCTAAGACTGCCCTCACATGGCGTAAGTACTTAGACCCAATGAGCCAGTATGCTGACGTATGGGATACAGAGGCTTGCCCAATCGTCTTCCGTTATGCTGAGGTGCTTTTGACATGGGCTGAGGCAGAGAACGAGTTGAACGGTCCTTCTGCCAATGTCTTTGCTATGATTGACAAGGTGCGTACCCGCGTGGGTATGCCTGCCGTTGACCAGACAAAGTATAACACAAAGGACAAGCTCCGTGAGCTGATTCGTCGTGAGCGTGGCTCAGAGTTCGCTGGTGAAGGTCTCCGTCGTGCTGATATCTTACGTTGGACAAGCAATGGTAAGATGCTTGCAGAGACTGTATTGAATGGTCCATTGAACCGCATCACAGGTACTGTTAACACATCCGTTACCGACCCAACTATGCGTGCCGTAGTCAGTGGTAGCAGCAAGGTTGAGGATCGTACGTTCCAGACCTTCAACAGATACCTGCCAATCCCACAGTGGAATATCTCTGATAATCCTAAGTTGGAGCAGAATCCGGGGTATGCGAAGTAAGAAAAAGAAGAAAAAGTAACAGCCCCTCCCCCGTCCCCTCCCCCAAAGGGAGGGGCGTGAAATGCGAGATACCCCATGTGAGAAGTTGACGAGTTGCGTGTATATACGCTTCTTCACTTTGTTTCTCCTATCGTTATCCGCTACTCTATTTTGTAAATAAAAATCAAAGGCTGAAAAATAAAAGGGCGTTAATTCCATTCGAATTAACGCCCTTTTGGCTTGCAAAAGATGCCCTTTTGAGGTCTTACTAACGCCCTTTTGAAGTCCTATTAAGCATCTTTTGTTATGCAACCTTGTAACTTCTTAATAACAAGATAGTTAAGAAGATAAACAAAATAGCATGTTTTCACCTAATTTCTACAAAGAGATTAAGGCGTAATGTAAAATAAATTCAAACAGTGAATATTCTAAAAAGTAAGTGTTTATAGCCTAATTTGAATTGAATAAGACAAATGAGAATATAAGTTTATATGTCTATTGGGTACATCTACAATAAACTATAACTCATATTCCCATCGCAGTAAGATTCTCTTATATCACTTTTAAAAGTGGAAGTATCCTCTCTTCTTTTGGTTAAATGCAATCTTAAAGTAAATTAGGAAAGAAAGATTTACTTTGATGTGTTTCTATGTAGCACACTTCCATTTGCTTGGTGCGTAGCAAGAACGAGCACTTCGGCAATCTGAACATGGGCAGGAGCGGAAGCAGCATAGAAGACAACCTCAGCTATGTCAGCACCTGTAAGTGGCTTAACACCTTCATATACCTTATCAGCACGAGCGTCATCGCCATGGAAGCGCACGTTAGAGAAGTGGGTCTCTACCAATCCTGGTTTCACATTTGTTACACGTACAGAGGTGTGGGCAAGGTCAATGCGCAGTCCGTCGGTAATCGTCTTTACAGCAGCCTTTGTACCACAATAGACATTACCGCCTGCATAAGCTGCATCGCCTGCTACAGAACCGATGTTAATAACATGTCCGCTATCACGTTTTACCATTCTTGGAACAACAAGGCGTGTCATGGTAAGGAGTCCTTTAATATTGGTGTCTATCATCGTATCCCAATCCTCAAAACTTCCTTCGTACTCTGGTTCTAAGCCAAGAGCTAAACCAGCATTGTTTATTAAGACATCTATCTGCTGCCATTCAAGTGGTAGGCTGTTGATAGCTGCAGTTGCTGCATTACGATTTCGTACGTCAAAAGCAAGTGCTAACACTCTTACTCCTTCTGCTTCGAGTTCTTTCTTTAGGTTAGCAAGAAGTTGTGCTCTACGGCCAGTAATGATAACATCATATCCTCCTTGCGCAAACTTACGTGCGCAGGCTTCGCCAATTCCACTGGTAGCACCAGTAATCAATACTATTTTTCTCATATTATGACTAAGTTATTATTAAAAGACAATATAGTTTAAGACGGACTAATAGAAAGGTGAGTTTACTCTCCTATCGATTTCTTATCTAATAGTTGGTATCTACAAAACACTACTATTATTTATTAGACACCGCCACACCTATTAATATCAACGCACTCCCGACATACGCTATGGCTGTCATTGGCTCGTTGAGGAAGATAGCACTGGTTGCTACTGTAGTGATAGGGTTAAGGTATAGATAGTTTGATGATGTCATGGCACCAATCTTCGCAATGACTAATGTCCACAGAACGAAGCAAAGGAAAGACGCTACAAGACCAAGGAACAATAGGTTTAAGATTACTTTCGGTGTGAGAAGCATGGAGGTGGTTGCCGTCCATGGGTCAAAAAGAAAGGCTGGCAATACCGTTACAAGTCCGTAGAAGAAAATCTTACGTGTTATAAAAACAGCTGAATAACTGTTTGATATCTTCTTCATTAGTAAGGAATAAACAGCCCAACATAGTGATGCCAACAACGTGAGAAGGTCGCCCCAAGGATTCAGATGTAGGACAAAACTACCATTGAAGATAACGATAGCAACACCCATTAAGGCTATTAATGAACCGAGAATCAGCGACCAACTTGCTTTAATACTCTTCACAAAGGTAATACCAAGTAGTACTGTAAGCAGTGGTGCAGTACAAACAATGAAACTAACGTTATTGACATAGGTAAGCCCTACTGCATAGTTTTCTGCAAGGAAGAAGACTGATCCTCCCGTAATACCTAATAAAACCATGATTAATTCATCCTGCCATGTACGAGAAAAGAGCTGACGTGGCGAGATAAACCATATACAGATATAGGCAATGACAAAGCGTAGGAAGAATATTTCTAACGGTGTTAGTCCACTGTTATAAAGCACTTTTGTGTTTACAAAGGTAGTGCCCCATACGGCAACAATAGCAATGGCAAGAAGATGCCATAGTATGTTTTTATTCTTGATGTTCGGCATATTTTTTAAGAGGATTAGGTAAGGTTTTGCCCTTTGTGATAAGAAGTATTACGGAAGTTATGATAAGTACACAACCAATGATAATAGATGTTGTAAGTGGTTCGCCCATGAGTGTAATGCCAATCGTCATTGCTGTGAGTGGCTCAAAGGCTCCTAAGATAGCAACACTGGCAGAATCAATCAAGGTAAGTGAACGTACCAACGTTACATTACTAATAGTGGTTGGAATCAAACCCAGTAGTATCAATGAAAGGAAAGAGTCTGCGTTAGAGATTCGCTGTACGCCTCCTGTTGTAAATGTTGCATAAAGCATGAGTAGCAACATAGCCATAAAGAAGATATAGAAATTAACCTTCAATGCAGGTAGCTTACGGATTCTCATGTGAGGAAATATCACCATATAGATAGCATAAAGCAATCCTGACGACATCGCAAGCGTAACGCCCCACATCGACTTAATACCATCTGTCTGCCCTATTCCACCGAGAAAAGCAACGCCAGCAATAGCAAGTAAAATGGCTAATGATATGCGAATTGTGAGTTTTTCGTTAAAGAAAAGGATGAGTAATATCTCTGTCCATACGGGATAAGAGAACAACAACGTTGTTGCTATACCACCAGGCATATACTCGTAACTGCTGAAGAGGCATACTGCTGAAACAGCATACATAATAGAAAGGAACATAATTCGTAGTCCATCTCCCCATCGTATATGCAGGTTTTGCTTACGCCATAAGAGGATAGCCATCATAAAAAGGCATCCGAAGGCGAAACGATAGATTAATACTGACGGCAGTAACATTTCCGACTCCATTACTGGAATAGAGAAAAGCGGGATAGTACCGAACGTAATTGCAGAAAGGCTGGCATAACCATAACCCTTTATAGTGGAAGAATTACTCACGATTTATATGTGTGTTGATTAACGCTAATATAAGTGCAAATTTACATATTTTTCTGCAATATATGTATCGAAAGCTCCTATAAAAAGGTCAAGAATAAGGAATAATGAGTATATCTGACGCATGGCAACAATAAGTTGCTTTCACTTTGGCTAACTATTGCAAGGCATTTAGCACCCAACACCATTGGTGTTTACCATTAGCACCACATGTGCGGAGCATCAACTCCTTGGCAAACATAGTCTTTTAATTGGGAAGAGAACTATATAATATGGTGTACTAAACGTTAAATATAAGTTAAATCTTAAGTAACTATTTCCTATTTAAGTAATAACATTTACTTTTGTCAATCGATAAATAAATTAAGAAACAAGGGGTGCTTCACGGTTGTGTTGCTGAGATTATACCCATAGAACCTGACGCTGATAATGCAGCCGCAGGGATTGTCTCATTCTATACTTACACTTTGTTTGTCATTAATGGGGCTGTTTTCTATCTCGTATCATCTTTTGAAAAACTACAATAGACGTACCTCTACAAACCGATATATTGAATGAGGTATATTTGTGCATTGACAATTGCAGGCTCTGACTGTAGCGGTGGAGCTGGAATACAAGCAGATATAAAGACAATGTCAGCTTTGGGTGTCTATGCAGCAACTGCTATTACATCTATTACTGTGCAAAACACGAAAGGTGTACAGGCTGTTCATGGAGTGAATCCTCTTATCGTTGCAGATCAGATTAAGGCGGTTATGGACGATATAAAACCTGATGCTGTAAAGATTGGGATGGTAAATGACTGTGCTACTATACATGCCATAGCTGATACTTTAAAGCATTACTCGGAATGCCCGATAGTGATTGACCCTATAATGGTGTCAACAAGCGGCTTTAATCTTATGAAACCAGATGCTTTGGAACTATTTTGTGACTCTTTGCTTCCAATGTCTACTCTACTGACTCCTAATCTTCCTGAGACAGAAATATTGTCAAACATGAAAATAAATACCATCGATGATATGGATATAGCAGCACAAAAGATAATGAGTTTAAGCTGTAATGCGGTTCTGATAAAAGGAGGACACATAGATGGAGGTGAAAAGGTTGACAGACTTTATATGGCTAATGGATGCGTACAAACTTTCACTCATAAGACAATAGACACCCGAAATACACATGGAACAGGTTGCACTCTATCCTCTGCTATCACTTCTTTTATAGCACGTGGACTGGATTTAGTTGATGCTATAGCGGCTGCAAAGAACTATCTTTCTCAAGCATTGGAAGTTGGTAAGGATATTCATATAGGCGAAGGACACGGACCTGTTAACCATTTGTTTAATCCTGAAAAACAAATAACTTTATGATACAGTTTATTACACATGCCAATGAACGCTATGATTACTTAGATGGTGTTCGAATGGCACTCGAAGGAGGATGCCGATGGATTCAACTTCGAATGAAGGATGCTTCAAAAGAGGAGATTCTGAAGACTGCTGAAAGTACAAGAAAACTATGCAGGCAATATGATGCTGTCTTCATTCTTGATGACCATGTAACACTGGTAGAAAGGACTGGGGCTGACGGTGTACATCTTGGTAAGGACGATATGCCTATCGATGAAGCACGTCGTCTTCTTGGAAAGGATAAAATTATTGGCGGTACGGCAAATACTTTTGAAGACATCAAACGTATTTATTCTGCTGGAGCAGACTACATTGGCTGCGGTCCTTTTCGCTTTACGACTACAAAGAAAAAACTGTCTCCCATTTTAGGGTTAGATGGCTACAAACGTATCATAGAGCAGGTAAATACGTACGGAATAAACATTCCTGTCATAGCTATAGGTGGAATCCTTCTACCCGACATATCAGATATAATGCAAACGGGGGTGAGTGGTATAGCTGTAAGTGGTGCAATCCTCAATGCTGACAATGATAATAGTCCAGTTACAACAATGAAACGATTTATCAACGAACTTAAATCAAACAATAAATGAAAACAGAATTCAAATTTAGTTATCCCGCCTCAGAGAAGGTTTACCTAAGTGGAAAACTTTATCCTGAGCTCAAAGTGGGAATGCGAAAAGTACATCTTACTCCTACTGTTACTATTAAGAAAGGGAAAAGATGTGAGGAAAGTAATGCCCCAGTGTATATATATGATACCAGTGGAGCTTATAGCGATCCGAATGTGGAAATCAATTTGGAACAAGGGTTACCAAAACTGCGTAAGTCTTGGATAGCAAAGCGCAAGGACAATGAGACCCAAATGTATTTCGCCAAACAGGGTATAATAACTGAGGAGATGGAATATGTTGCAATCAGAGAGAATATGAACTGTGAGGAGTTGGGTATCAATACGCGTATCACTCCAGCCTTTGTATGCAAGGAAATAGCCGAAGGAAGGGCTGTAATACCTACTAACAAGAAACACCCAGAGTCTGAACCAATGATTATCGGAACAAACTTTCTTGTAAAAATCAATGCCAATATCGGCAACTCCTCCACATCTTCTGGTATCGAACAAGAGATTGAAAAGGCTGTTTGGAGTTGTAAATGGGGTTGCGATACATTAATGGATTTGTCTACAGGTAAGGATATTCATGAGACACGAGAACGGATTCTTCGTAACTGTCCTGTACCAGTTGGGACTGTACCTATGTATCAAGCTTTTGAGAAAGTTAATGGAAAGATTGAAGCTCTTAACTGGGAAATCTTCCGTGAAACGTTGATTGAACAATGCGAGCAGGGAGTGGACTATTTTACAATCCATTGTGGAATACGATTAAAGAATATACATCTTGCCGACAATCGTTTGACAGGTATCGTAAGTCGTGGCGGTAGTATTATATCCAAATGGTGCAAAGAACATCAGAAAGAGAGTTTTCTCTATGAACATTTTGATGATATATGTGATATCTGTGCAAGGTATGATGTTGCTATATCGTTGGGAGACGGACTACGTCCTGGTTGTACGCATGATGCGAATGATGCAGCTCAATTTGCCGAACTTGACACGATGGGAGAGTTAGTTGAGCGTGCATGGGCTAAGAATGTACAGGTTTTTATTGAAGGACCTGGTCATGTTCCAATGCATAAAATCAAGGAGAATATGGAACGACAAATTGATAAGTGTCATGGTGCGCCATTCTATACATTAGGTCCACTTGTCACAGATATTGCCCCAGCTTACGACCATATCACTTCTGCTATTGGTGCATCTCTCATTGGATGGTATGGAACAGCCATGCTATGTTATGTAACTCCAAAGGAGCATCTTGCCCTACCTGAGAAAGAAGATGTACGTGTAGGTGTCATCACCTATAAGATAGCTGCCCACGCAGCAGACCTTGCAAAGGGACATCCGAGTACTTCTATCCGTGATAATGCATTGAGTAAAGCACGTTATGACTTTCGTTGGAAAGACCAGTTTAACTTAGCACTCGACCCAGAACGTGCGCTTGAATATTACAAAGCAAGTAACTCTGTTGATGCAAACTATTGCACAATGTGTGGCCCACATTTCTGTGCTGCACGTATAAGTCATTCTCTAAATGACTGTGAGGAATAAGCAAAAGAATAACAATTACCCGTAAATATAAATTTATTATGATTGAGACACAAGTATCAAAAAGTATTATTAGTACCTATTTCGACAAACTTCAGCGTAATTTACAACTGGATGTTGCCATCGTTGGTGGCGGACCTTCAGGTATTGTTGCAGCCTATTATCTGGCGAAAGCAGGGTTAAAAACGGCTCTATTTGATCGTAAGTTGTCGCCAGGCGGAGGTATGTGGGGTGGCGCAATGATGTTCAACCAAATTGTTATACAGGAAGAAGCATTGCACATTGTTAAGGACTTCAATATCAGCTATCATCCTTATGAAAATGAACTTTATACCATTGACTCTGTTGAAAGCACCTCTGCCCTGCTCTATCATGCCGCCCATGCAGGTGCAACTATCTTTAATTGCTACTCAGTAGAAGATGTTGTTTTTAAGAATAATGTCGTAAGTGGCGTTGTTGTTAACTGGACTCCTGTTCTTCGTGAAGGGTTACATGTTGATCCATTGAATATTATGGCTAAATGTGTGATTGATGGTACGGGGCATGATAGTGAGATATGTAAAGTGGTATCACGTAAGAATGGTATTCTACTTGACACAGCTACCGGTGGTGTTATTGGTGAAATGTCTTTGGATGTGGCTGAAGGTGAACGTATGGTTGTTGAAGGAACGCGTGAAATCTATCCTGGTCTTTATGTCTCTGGTATGGCTTCTTCAGCTGTAGCAGGAACTCCACGAATGGGGCCGATATTTGGTGGTATGTTACTATCTGGCAAGAAGGTAGCTAATTTGATTATAGAGAAACTAAAGAAATAAACATCATTTGATGAAATGGATAACCATTACCTCTCCCGAGTTCTTATCGGGAGAGGCTATCTTCATTGATAAACTCTTTTTACAGGGGCTTGATTTATTACATATACGTAAACCAGATGCACCATTAGAAGCCTATAAGCGGCTTTTACTTCAAATACCGAAGCAGTGGTATAGTCGTATTGTCTTACATGAACATTTCGCTTTAGCAGAAGAGTTTGGGCTTCATGGTATTCATCTAAATCGGCGATGTTCGCAAGTTCCCAACTCTTTTCGTGGGAGTATCTCTTGCTCTTGTCATACCTTAGAAGAGGTAAAAAAACAGAAAAACTCAAAAGATTATGTTTTTTTGAGTCCTATCTTTGATAGTATTTCTAAGGTAGGATATCATGCTGCATTCTCCCCTACCTCACTTAAGCAGGCTGCTATAGAGAATGTAATTGACGAGAAAGTAATTGCCTTGGGAGGTATAACTGCTAATAATATCTTACTTGTCAAAGAGTGGCACTTTGGTGGTGTTGCTTTTTTAGGAGATATATGGAAGCGTATGTCAGACCCACAAGTAGATGAATATCTGAAGCATATTCGAACACTCCTTTAATTAAATTCAGACTAATATGAACTCAAACTCAATAAAAATGATTCTCCAATTGACCTTTTATCATTCCTCTAAAAAAACGAAATATAGAAAAAACTGGGGTGTTTCTCAACCCCATTGATGAGGTAACCTTTTTAAAGGTATATAATCCAATGTTTCTGCTTCTTTCAGAATCATAAATGTCTTTTGCTGAGGAATTTTATTATTCATTATCATTGATGTTTTGTTAATAGGTTTGATAACAAACAGTTGAAAAAGCAAAGATAATCATTTACAAAAAAAATAAAAAGCAAATTTACCATTTATTTTATGGGTTCCACTGAAATGATAGCTTCTATTAAATACAAGCAAGAAAACTACTATTCATATTATTAGAATGCTTTTACGTTTCACTCCTTATCGTTCGCACTATTGGTGTTCCCCATCCGCACCATTGGTGCGGAGCATTAACTCCTTAACAAACATAGTCTACTTATTAGAGAATCGGACGTATTGAAGTTCATATTGGCTATTTGAAGCCGAACAAGCAATTTATATTAAATTATCAGGATAGCCGCAATAAATAACGAATCATGCGACAGATGAGGTAAAGAGCGATAAAAAGAGAGTGTATCAATTTTGACACACCCTCCTTTATCACAAAAGTTTATAGAAGATTGTTAACGGCTATCAAGCCTATCAAAAATCATTTATTTCATGCATTTAAAAGTACCAACCTTCTCTATTTTCAGCACATATAAACCTTTTTGTAGTGTTAAGGTTAAAGATGCCATTGTTGTAACACCCTGTGCAACAAGACACCCATTTGTACTATAAAGAACATAGCGTAAACCAGCTTGCAATCCATCTACAATTACACCATTAGATGTTTCTCTAACTGTTACATGCGTATCTTTGATAGTTCTTACACCTGTTACTATAGATTCAATAATATGTCCCGCAAACACATTCCAACCTATTTGATTAGCATAAAGATGTCCGCTCTTGACTGGAACTATCAAACGTGTTTCGTTTATAAACACAATATCCGTAAACATGTTAGCATCTATTGTAGCAGGAGTAACATCATAAGCATATATATCATGTAGATTAATACACTTTTCAAATGCGTTCTTTTCCAAACTACAACCTGCTGGAATGTGAATAGTATACAAGCCTGTACAGGTTGAGAATGCATTCTTAGAGATAGTTTTAAGCATAGAGAAATAAGGAAGAGTATCTAAACTACGGCAATACTTAAATGCACTTTCACCTATAAATACTAATGCAGAACTACCTTCCTCTTTTATATTCAAATTAGTGAGTTTAGGGTTATAACACAATGCATTATCTTTTATTACCTTTAATGATTCTGGTAAAGTTATTTTCTCTAAAGCAGTGTGGTGTGTTAGTGCATAAGGTGCAAGTGTAGTAAGACCTTCTCTTAACACTATTTCTTTTGCCTTCTCTCTTGATGGTTGAACTGGATAGAACAAAAGCGTTGTTAATTGTGCGTCATATAAAACTCCTTCAACACTGCGTAAATAACTATTTCCTTCTTCAACCTTTACACTTGTTAGGGCAGGAGCTGTCGTGAAGGCAGCTGGCTGCACATTTTGAGTCGTGGCAGGTATGGTATAAGACGCATCAGAACGTCCGTTAGGATAGCTTACCAACGTAGTTCTATCTTTACTATAAAGCACACCATCTACACTGGTAAAGTATTGATTTGTTGCTGGAACTTCAAACTTAATCAAGCTATTACAATATAAAAATGCAGGATAGCTTATCTTTTCTACCCTATCATTCAAGGTGAGAGAGGTCATTTGATTAGCTCCTTCAAAAGCATGAGCATCTATGTGAGTTACATTAGATGGCAAAACAGCATCACCAACAGGTGACCATTTAATTAAATGTCCATCTACTATTGTTGCGTCAGTTGGTACCTCTTCTCTCCTTTCACTACAAACCATATTCACTTCTACGTCTGATTGTAAGTTATCAATGGTATAAGTAGAGCTTGTGTACTTGAGTATTGTATTGCCATTTAATTGCCATTCATCAACATCATATCCTTCCTTAGGTTGCGCAGTAAAGACAATCTTAGACCCCTTTGGCAATGCCTCACCAGTACTTAACACCGTGTTGTCACTTACATTTTGAGCTATAAGTGTACCCGTTTTATCATTAAACGATGCAAATTTAACAACATAATAATTTGCTTTACGATCAAAATCTACCTGAATGTCCATTGCATCTTCTGCAGAAAGTGTGATGCTCGACTTTGAATAAAATTCTGTTAAGTTATCAAACTCTGCAGTTGCTACATTTTTCTTTTCTCTTTGCCAGTTTGTTATTCTATATCCACGGCGTGGCTTAGCTGTGAATGTAAGTTTTTCTCCAACTTTTACCTTTGAAGCACTTAACACTTGTGTTCCATCTTCCTTAGTGCAAGTAATTGAACCCATCATAGGCGACACACTTCGGAAGAAGATGTATGCCCCTTCTTCTGTTTTCCTAAAACGTACAACAACGTTTATGTCCTGAGTAACATCTTCTATTTCTAATATATTTTCTTTTACATTAGATGTTTTATTCTCACCATTTACTAACCATTCATAAGCCTCACAATCGAATAAAGGTATGCTCTTAATAGATAATTTAGAACCTTGTGCGATGTATGTATCATTCTTCACATCTGTCCCTGACAAGGTCCAAGCCTCTAACGAGCCAGGTCCTTCGCTACTATAAGTCACCTTTACTTGCTTTACAGCATTAGCTTCACCAACAACTATCTTTGCTTTTTTGAACTCATTTTGTAGTCTTTGCTTTACAGTCTCATTGCTAACATATACAATTGTACCCTCTTTATCTGGTAAGGCACCTCCAAAACCAGAGAATTGATTACTTAGATGAACATCTACAACCTTTAAGTTTCCTACTCCATTAAACGTCAATCCATAGATATTATTTACTTTTTGCAAATGAGGAACTAATAATTCTACAAGCGAGGAACAATTAGATAGTGCACTTTCTCCTATTTCAAAAACAGAAGGAAGATTAAGTTTAACAAGGTTAGAACAATTCTTAAAACTACCATCACCTAACTTTTTACACACCGAAGAAGCCGTGTATTCCGTTAAAGCGCAAGGAAATGAAACCAATGTTCCATCACCTTTGCGTATTAAGGCTTGACCATCTGCCATAAAAGTTGCTGACGCTTGATCAACGACAAATTCCTTCAAAGCAGTACAATTAGAAAAAGGATTAGCTGTAACGTTAGATAAGGAAGCTCCCAAAGACACTGTGTTTAATTGTTCACAATTGGCAAAAGCATCCTTACTAATGGTTACCACTGCTGGCAGAGAAAGAGTTTTGATAGATGAGCAACCCTCAAAAGCCTCCTTATTTATAGTTTTAACGTGTATAGCTACCAAAGAAGTAATGCCCGTACAACCCTTAAAAGCATTCTTACCAATGGTAGTTACTTGGTTAAAATCAACACTCGTAATTTGTGTGTTACTAATGGCTTCACCACCGCCCCAACTATCTTCTCCACCTTCATCCTGTGTATAAAAGCAGTTTTCGGCAATTTCAGTAACGCCATCGGGTATCTTTATACTTCCAGAAGCTCCGTCCCACGAAATAAGTTTACCATTTTCTACTCGCTGTGCATTAACTGATACACCACAAAAGATAACCAATAAGGTTACTAAAAAAGGTTTTAGTAGATTTTTTTTCATATACTATAAATTTAAAATAACAAATCACAACTATCAGTCGCAAATATATATAAAACTTTCATAAAAACAAAGAACTACTGAATGAAATTTTTGTTTTTAACTTTATCTCATATTAGTCTTAGGTATCCGTAATAATGCGTGCGTATTATGAAAAACAGGTTTATAAAGTTTCTTTTTAAACAAAAATAAAGAGAGTTGTTGATAAAGTATGTTATCAAAGTGAGAACGGCTACATTATACTTTTAAACATGAGTAATTCTGAACCATTATACGCTAACCCATCAATTCTTCCCAATTTTCTTTCTTAGGATGAAAAGTGTCTCCATATATTTCAATCACTTCCGGTCGATCAAT
>ERZ773018.819-NODE-819-length-17761-cov-20.103129_pt1 | contig 17761 bp, 15 predicted proteins | sample MGYA00580840_ERZ773018 | MGnify/ENA primary metagenome ERZ773018 (study PRJEB29015, sample SAMEA2738125) | human oral metagenome | biome: human oral; feature: human-associated habitat; material: saliva | place: China | collected 2256 ... | reverse complement strand
TGACTCCGGCCTACGGCCTCCGCAGGGCCAAAGTCATGAAACAAGTGGTCCCATCTATTTTCTATTAAATACAACAGTCTGGATTAGAAAAAGAAAAAGTCGTTCGAAAACACTACTTATCCTATTTTGCTTAAAATTTCCATCGGCCGGGTTTGAGTGAGAAGGGCCATAAGTAGGGTATGAGGTAGCAGATTTTGTGATCTGCTACCTTTTAGTATGTAATAAAGTATCTCTTAAGAAATAGAATAGGCGTGTACTATTTCAAAATAGGTGTATATAAGATTCTATGATTGATTTATAGGTGACTAATAGTCACCTATGCTCCTATTAATCACCCTTGACTCTATTAGTAACATCACATAGCTAGATTTTTATATGATAGACTTGCTATAATTAATCAATAGTTTAGTTCGTATCAAAATAATTATGTTAGGAGGTATATTATGGCAACATCAAGTTTTTTTACGCCATTGGTTGTAAAACCTGAGGACGAAGATGCTATGATTAAAGTTTTTGAATCAAAAGAAAAAGTAAAATGGAAAACCAATAAAAATTATAAATTTTTAAATGATAATGAAGTAAAGTCATTGGTTGAGAAAATGCGGAGAAATAATTAAATGGAACATGATGTTGTACCATTAAATTCTTATTTAACTTATGCTAATGAATCAGAAATTAAACATTTTATGAGTACATTTTCATGTCCTGTAAATAATGATATTGAAATATTTCTTAAAGAGAAATCTATAAAATTTGAACAAAAAAATTTTTCTAGAACATATTTAATTATACATAATACTTATACAGAACAATTACTTTTAGGATATTTTACACTAGCTTTGAAAGTACTAAATTTAGATTCTAGTGTATCAAATAAATTAAAAAAAATAGTATCTGGATATTCTAATAAAAAAGAAACTACTGTTTATCTAATTGGGCAAATAGGTAAAAACTTTAATATTAATCATAATCAGATTAATGGAGATGATTTAATGTGTTATGCACTAGAGGCCATTATAAATGCTAGTAATATTGTAGGAGGTAGAGCTATTGCCATTGAGTGTAAAGATATAGATTCATTAACTCAATTTTATAAGAAATTTGGTTTTGAATTACTTACAAATACTCAATATAATGAATTACAAACCTATGTATTGAATATAGATAAATTAAATTGATTATATTTTTATGTGATATAAAAACAGCAGGGCCGCCACCCTGCTGTTTTTTTGTTGCGTGAATACATTGCAACTTATTTATTTCCCTTGTCAAAGATATATTAACACTATCAGAATTAGTAGTCAATCAATTGTTAGGTATAATACATATCTACTATTTATTTTACCTTATACCATGTTGCATACATAACTGGTAGTACGATGAGTGTGAGTACCGTTGCCACGAGTAGGCCGCCACTAAAGGCGATGGCTAGTGGGCTCCAGAATACGGATCCCATGAGCGGTATCATACCAAGGATGGCTGCGATAGCGGTTAGCATGATTGGTCTAAACCGCAATGTAGCAGAGTTGATGATGGCTTCGAGGGCAGATTGACCTTCAGCACGGTGGATTTCGATTTGGTCTAACAAGATGATAGAGTTACGAATAATCATACCAGAGAGGGCGATAACACCGAGAATGGCCATAAATCCAAGTGGTGTACGTGTAATGTTTAGGGCTAGTACAACACCGATGAGTCCTAGAGGAGCCGTGAATAAGGCCATGAGCATGAGTGCAATTTTCTTCAATTGGAACATGAGAATGGTCATAATCACAAAGAGCATGATAGGAATTGGTACGAGCAATTTTTTAACGGCTGTAACGCTCTTTTCAGCGGCGCCATCGAGCTCGATAGTATAGCCAGTCGGCAAGTTTTGACGATATTCTTCAAGGTTCTTGTAGATTTCTTTCGTCTTAGCATTGCCGAGCACGCCAGGGCCAACATTAGCATGAATACTGATTGTTGGCATCATGTTGCGGTGCCAAATAATCCCTTCCTCTTGGGTCATAGAAATCGTGGCAATTTGGCTGAGAGGTACATAGGAACCATTGCCTGTTTGGATTGGTAGTGATGAAAGTGCCGCTAGATTGTGGTTTTCATTGCCACCTAATTTGAAAGTAACAGGAATTGTTTGGTTACCTTCGTAATATTCACCCGCTTTTGTACCCGTTAACAAGCTTTGTAAATGAAGCGATACAGCATAGCTATTGATGCCAAGCATACGAGCCTTATCTGGATCGATATGAACCTGTGCAACAGGCTCTGTATCCGGCCAGTCAAAGGCGATATTTTGTAAGTCCTTATCTTGCTGCATCATGGCTTTCACATCATTAGCAATCGTTTTTACCTCAGATGCATTAGGTCCCGATACACGAAGCATAACAGGATATTTAGATGGAGGTCCAATTTGAACGAATTGCATATTGATGAGCGCCGATGGATATTGATCGTTTAAATGATCTTGTAAATCCTTGAACAATGCATCACGATCCTTTAAGGACTTTGTGACAATGATGGTTTGCATAAAATTAGCACGTGGTAATTCCGGTTCTAAGGTCAATACAAACCGCGGTGACCCTTCACCTACATAGGTTGTGTAATGATCGATATGCTCATTGTCCTTTAACAAAGAATCCAATAATTTAGCTTGGCTTTGCGTATAATCGATGGATGAGCTTTGAGGAAATTGCATAGATACAATGATTTCATTCCGCGTTGATGATGGGAAAAATTCCTGTTTGATGAGCGGAAATGATAATAGAGATAGGATAAAAGCCACTAATGTTCCCAGTAATATAGCCTTGTGATGACCGAGTGCCCAGTGGAGGAGACTTTCAAAACGAGCATAAAAGACCGTTTTTAGACGATGCATAATATGATCGCGACGAGTCCACTCGGATTCGGGTTTTTCAGCCTTGTTTTCGATGATTTTATAGCCCAGTACAGGACTGACCAGAACAGATGCAATCCAAGATAGGACGAGGGCTAAGAACACAACGATGGACAAGGATTTAGTAAATTCTGCAACCATGCCCTCTGCCAAGGCGAGAGGCAAGAAACCAGCACAGGTAATGAGCGTGCCGGACAGCATCGGAAAGGCTGTAGATTCATAAGCAAAGGTGGCTGCACGCCAATGGTTAAAGCCTTCTTCAAGCTTAACGCTCATCATTTCTACAACGATGATGGCGTCATCTACGAGGAGGCCTAGTGATAAGATGAGGGCACCAAGGCTAACCTTATGCAGATAAATGCCGTTTTCGTACATCAATACAAAGACGGTGGATACAACGACAGGAATGGTGAGCGCCACTACAACACCAGTGCGAATGCCAAGGGACGCAAAGCTTACGAGCAATACGATGGCGATGGCTTCGAATAGAGATTGTGAGAAATCACCGATGGATTCCTTAACGATGTGCGGCTGATTCGATACTTGATCGAGGTTTAAACCAGCGGGAATCGTCGTTTTAAATTCCTTTAGTTTATTATCGATAGCCTCGCCAAATTCGATATTATTCGCACCAGCATCCATGGAAATAGCGATACCGATGGCAGGCTTGCCTTCGTAGTAAAATTGGGGACTAGATGGGTCCTTATAGGTCATTGTTACATCCGCTACATCGCCAAGTCGTACGATTTGATTGTTGATGCGGGCTGGCATATTTTTGACAGCATCGACGCTATCGAATACACCATTCACACGGATATATACATTGTTCGTATCGGTGTTAACCATACCAGCTGGCACCATGGCGCTTTGCTGTTTGAGCGCGTTTAACACTTGTTGAACCGTTACCTTATAGGACGCCAATTTATCCTTATTAATAGTTATATCAAGGGACTTTTCTTGTACTCCAATAAGGGTAATCTTTTTTACATTTGGAACGGATAACAATTGTCGTTTTAAATTTTCCGCTTGTTGCCGTTTTTCTTCGTAACTAAATTCGTCACCTGAAAGGGCATAAATCGTGCCGTATACATCGTCGAATCGATCGTTGATAGCTGGACCTTGAACGCCAGATGGTAAGGATTTCCACTCATCATTGATCATGTTACGTGCTTCTTCCCAGGCGGGACGAATTTTACTTGATGGTAAATCTTCTTTCAGATTGATGTAAATAACAGATTTACTGCCATCTGTGAAAGACTTAGTATAATCTACACCCGGAAGATCCCGTAGTCGTTCCTCCAGTTTATCCGTTACTTGATCAGACATCTCTTGCGGTGATGCGCCTGGCCAAGAAACGCCGACCACCATGGTACGCATCGTAAAGTCTGGATCTTCCATGCGTCCCATATGGGTGAACGAGAATATACCAAAGGTGAGGAGTACGGCGATGAAGTAATAGATAATAGATTTGTGGCGTAACGCCCAATCGGCTAAGTTAAAGTTCTTCATTCATGCACCGCCGTCCCTTCTTGTAATTGTTGGGTGCCTGCGGTGATAACGATATCTCCTTTAGCGAGGCCACTTTTAACGATAACCGAATTATTACCGAAATCGCCCGTTTGAATTGGTACGAGATGTGCTTTTTTATCTCGAATGATATAGACTGCATTATTACCTTGTTTGTCTTTCACCAAAGCTGTCAATGGAATAGAAATATCCGTTGTCTCTACTTGATTGATGACCGCGTTGATGGTCATGCCAAGCTGTACCTCTTTTGGTGGATTTTGTAAGGCAATTTTTACCGTATAGGTCCGTGCAATTGGATCTGGTACTGGTGAAATTTCTCGGATAATCCCTTGTACTTTCACATCAGGTAAAGCCCAGAAACTGATGGTAGCAGTACTACCTATGCGAATCTTACTCATTTCTTGTTCAGGCAACGAAATAACTGCCTCTGGTTCATGGCCAGCCGCCAAGGTGCCTACTGGTTGACCAGCGGAGACCACTTGACCGACCTCGAGATTAAGCGCCGTTATGAGGCCACTATCTGGAGCAACAAGAGTAGTATAACTATTTTGATTGCTGCTTAAATTGAGACCTGCTTGAGCCTGTTGTAACTGAGCCTTGGCAGCATTCAATTGATTTTCTGCTTGATCTAGTTGTAATTTACTAACCGCATTTTGTTCATATAAAGTACGGAATCGTTCCGCATTCGTATTGGCTAGCTCATATGCCGATTGAGCTGCCGTAACGGCTCCTTGTGCATTTTGTACTTGACTAGCCGTATCAGCGCCGTTAATTTGGGCAATAACTTGACCCGCTTGAACAGGGGAACCTACACTGACGAATTTATTAATAATACGGCCACCAACTTGGAACGCTAAAGTTGTTTCCGTTTTATTATGGATTGTTCCCGAATACCCAGCACTCGTTGTGCCAGCCTCCTCGCCAATCGTAATCGTCCGTACCTTGAGACTCGTATCATGCTCTTCTTGATTCGAACCACAACCGCCGATGACTAGTGCACTCATCAGTAGCGCCGTGGTCAATCCTAATACACTACGATTCATAATTCTCTCCTTCACACACATTATAGAGATTATTGTGAAAGCAATAACTACTATGAAATATATATTTTATACAATTAAATAATACTATATATTAAACAAAAATTCTATATGTATATTAATTATATTAGAAAATATATATGTTTTCTAAATTTAGTAACTGCGAGGCACCTTCCTAAAACCTCCAGCTACCTTAACGGTCTGCGCCTGATGGCTTGAAGAATATAGCTTAGCAATATCAAAGGACTGGCTCGCCCAAAAGCCGACACGCTACTGCGCTTCGCGGAGCCCGAAGTCGTTTTGGGACAAGCCAGTCCTTTTTTACTGCAAATCTGAATTTGAAAAATACAAACATATATATTTTCTAATATTAGGAGTAGGGGACATTCGGGGAGAAATTTAGGTTGTGCGAATACAGTAGAAATGAAAATTTGAGCACGTAGGATCATAGGATATTAGTAATAAAAAATAGACTTCCAAAAACGACTTCCCCAGTGGCTGTGAATTTTCCTTTGGAAAATCTTACGCCCCTGGATTAGAGATGTGTGGCTCCCATACGTCTCTACGCTCCTCTGTTAGCTCACACCCTTCGTTGGGCTCCGCGTAGCGTGTTTCTCTCATAGATTATGTTTACCGGTTGTGCGAATACAGCAGAAATGAAAATTTGAGCACGTAGGATCATAGGATATTAGTAATAAAAAAATAGACTTCCAAAAACGACTTTCCCAGATGCTGAGGATTTTCCTTTGGGGAAAATCTTACGCCTCTGGATTAGCGATGTGTGGCTACCATGCGTCGCTACGCTTCTTTGGCAGCTCACACCCTGCGTCGGCTATGCGGAGGCCGTAGGCCGGAGTCAGACCCGGCCTGTTTATCCACAATAGATTATGTTAATTAAGTTGTGCAACAAACGTAGAATAGAAGATGAGAGAACCCCTCCTGAAAACGACTTCGGGCTCCGCGTAGCGCAGTAGCGTGTCGGCTTTCAGGAGGGGTTCTCTCATCCATTTTTATTCTTCTGTTTGTTCCACAACTGGTTCAACATAACTAACCAAAATTTTGTCGATTCTCGTATTATCCATGTCTACGATTTCAAAGGTGTATCCTTCCCAATAGGTTTTGTCTGTTTCTCGTGGGATTCTACCGAATAGTAGGTTCATGAGACCGCCTAATGTTTTGTATAGATCATCTTCTTCGCGAGGAAGTTCTTTGTCGATGTGAAAGAATTCTTTAAATTCGTCTATGTTGAGTAGACCATCTACAAGCCATGTTCCGTCACCGCGTTCGATGATACGGTTTTCTTCTTCTTGGCGTTCATCTTCACCAGATGGCATGAGGCCTACGATTTCTTCCATGATGTCATGTAATGTTACGAGGCCACTAAAGCCACCGTATTCATCGAGGACGATGGTTTCGTGAACACCTTCATTACGCAATGTATTGAGCAATTTCATAAGAGAAATGCTTTCAGGTACAAGCAATGGTTCTGTCATACAGGAACGGATGACGTGGTGAAGGGGGCTTTCACCCTGTAAACATTCAACCATAACATCTGTTACGTTGACCATACCCCGCAATTCATCGAGGGAATCTTCACCTACAGGAATGCGGTAATGGTTTGCCGTTTTAAGAACCTCCATGATTTCATCTTCGGAAGCGCTTAAATCAATCCATTTAAGCTGCGTCCGCGGTGTCATGACGTCAGATGCGTCCATGTCGGCTAGGTGAAAGATATTTTCTACGAGGATAGGTTCTTCTTCTTCGTAAGCACCCATGGCTACGCCTTCGGTGAGCATTTTGTTGATTTCAGACTCTGTTACAGGAGCTTCTTCTTTAATAGTAACACCTAATAATTTTAATAAAAAATCTGTAGAAACACCGAGGAAGCTAACGATTGGTTTTAATGCTACTGATAGCCAGTAAATTGGTTTTGCCACCACTACTGCGATACTTTCAGGACTATTTAAAGCCAAGCGTTTTGGCACAAGTTCACCAATAACGAGGGATAAATAGGTAATAATCGCAACGATGATAAATGAGCTAAGAGATGTAGCATACGGTTCAATACTTGGAACATGAGCTACTAAAAATTCCTCTAATGGAGCGGAAAAGGTTGCACCAGAATACAAACCTGTTAAAATACCAACGAGGGTAATACCAATTTGAATGGTAGAAAACATATTATTAGGATTTTCTGCTAATTCAAAGGCTTTTTTAGCTCGTTCATTACCTGCTTCACCCATCTCTTCGAGACGGCGTTTTTTAGCATTGACGATGGCTAACTCCGTCATGGAAAATAAGCCATTGGCGATGATTAATATTATAATAATTATAAAATCTAAGGTCAGATCACTGTCCATGTAAGTAAATACTCCTTTTTATGAGATATAATTCTGCACATGAGAAAAATTGAAATATTACTCTTTAGTATACCATATTCGAATCATATATGGTAAATAGCACAAAAAAAGGAGGGTAGCACCCCTCCTTTTTTGTTTGCGTGAAAACGTGTCACATATTGATTTCCTTTATTATATATTACATGATTATCTAATGTTTGTAAATGGTACCATATCTTAATTCTTTAGTTATATAAGTATATGTTATATACTATAAATGTTACCGCCCCATACTGGTAACAGAAAGGGGGTGTATTAAAATGTTCGAAATACTTATTTCTTTCACAATATCTATCGTAGCAGGTACAACGTGCTATTATATCTGCAAGTGGCTAGATAGATATTAGGCCGGTAACTAGCACAAAAAGAGGAGGGGTGCCACCCTCCTCTTTTGTTTTGCGTGCATTAAAATGTTTGCAAAATACTTATTTCTTCATCTAATATTATATTACACAATTTATCATTATTTGTAAATGGTTAGTGATTGTTATAAAAAAGCAGGGTTGCCGCCCTGCTCTTTCATTTTGCGTGCAACATATTGAACGCATTAACTTCCTTTATCATATATTATATCACATATTTATCTAATGATTGTAAATGATACTATCTATGTATACAATGATTGATAAGAACCATAATGTACATGTATATAAGCGATAGGGAGAAGGATACGATGACAAGCGAACAGGAATGGGAACAAGTGTTACAAATCAAAACTACAGGCCGTGATGATAGCCGTTCGGATGCAGAGCATCATCCATATGAACCGACGGACTATTGTGTTCTTGAGCGCCTCGCAAGTAGTGGTTATATTACGAAACAAAATACCCTCATCGATTACGGCAGTGGCAAGGGGCGCGTTAGCATATTTATGGCGAATCAGACGCGGTGCCATTCCATTGGTATCGAGTACGATGAACGTTTGTATGAACGTGCCATCGTAAATGGTGAAAGCCCAGCTGCCAAGAACCGTGTATCTTTTGTCCTTGGCGATGCTGCTACCTATGCATTGCCAGACAATGCAGATCGATGCTTTTTCTTTAACCCCTTTGCACTTCATACCATTAAACGCGTATTAGGTAATATATTTGATTCTTTATATCATCATCCAAGAGAAATTCTATTATTTTTCTACTATGTTAACGAAGAAGTAGAATACTTTTTAAATAATCATGTGCGTTTAGAAGTAGAACAATTCATACAGTGTGGTGATTTATTTCAAGAAACTGATGAAAAAGAACGAATATTGGTGTATAGGGTGAATGTGTTTTAGTACTTTCACTAAAACACGCAGAAAATCCGCGTATTTTCTGATATAATAATAGATTAGAGAGTATAAAAATTTATTTTCTATTCACCATGGTATGTATTGATTCGTAATGATTAATCGTAGTGATTAGGGCTGAGTATATACCATAAAGGAGGAACGTATGGAACGCGTGTCAGCAAGTCTTATTGAAGAAATTCGCAGTGCCTTAATAGAACGTTATAATCGTGATCAAGAAATTCAGCAAATGATTGAAGAAATCGGTGCTGAAGAAGGTCTTAACGAAAAAGAATTGTCTATTATTCATCAGGCTTATTTAGAGGTTAAGGAACGTATGCAATATACGGCAAATTTGATAGAATTGTGGAATCAAATTGAGGTCGTTCAGGACCGCATGAGCATGCTTAATTCTTATGAAAGCTTGGAACGCGATTTGTTTGGCGATGTTCTTTCCTTTGATAAACCGATGGGTTACGGTGCATCAAATCAAGATAACTTAGATTATACGATGGAGCAAATTAAGTTACACGATGTAGATCATGACCTCGAAGATATCAATCTCTCTAAGGAATATCCAATCGATGACCAAGACTATGTTTATGCTGATAAAAATCAAATAGATACGAAAACTATATCTAGTCGTGATGACATCAATGACGATGAATTTGATGACGAAGAGGACGATTTTGATGATGAAAGCTTATTAGACAGAGATATTCGTACGTCTTTAGATCCTTATGATATGGTGAATTCCTTGTTGTACTCTAAACAATCCTCGAGCGATAAGGATAAAACTAAACAACAAAAGGAAATCGACAAGCTTATCAAAAAACAACTGAAACGCGTAGAAGAAGAATGGGCGAAGCTTTCAGGTAAAAAGGATAAAAAAGATAAGAAAAAGAAAGATAAAGATAAAAAAAAGGACAAGAAAGACAAGCAGTCTAAGAAAGAATTCGAACTTGTAAAGGAATCTAAGAAGTCCAAGAAGGACAAAGAGTCCAAAAAGAGCAAGAAGGATAAGGATTCTAAAAAAGCTAAAAAAGACAAGGATGCTAAGAAGGATAAAGAGGCTAAGAAACTTGAAAAATCCTTGAAAAAGGAATCCAAAAAGTCCACAAAAAAGGACTAACCGTAGATTTCATAAATAACCACGGCCAGAAAACTACGGATAAAGGCTGTGGAAAATGCAAGCGGTGCAAGGGGCCGAGTTGCAAGAAGTATTCACGTGTATAACTTGATGGCACATATGATACGTGTAAATAGGGGTATACATTTGTATTTTGAATAAATTGTAGGGCTGGTGTGTAAATTGGAACATGGTATGTATCGATGGTTGAACTGGATAAAAGGCATTCAACAGGAATTAAAGGCATTTTTGTTCTTTTCTATCTTGTTTACGCTTTTTAGAATCGTATTTTTAATTATATTTCAATCTCAATTAGATACGACTACAATAGACAGTATTTTAATGTCTTTATGGCTTGGTTTTCGGTTGAGTTTGAAGACCGTTGGATCGATTGTCCTTGTAAGTTTGCTATTTGCTACATTGCCATCTATAGTGTGGCCAAAATGGAAGGCCCAAGGTGTACGCAAGGTTTGGTACGGATTTGTTACCATCTTCTTTACATTGCTCTTTATGGGGCGTATCCCGTTTTATACCATATTTAACTCCTCTTACAATGCGATGCTTATCAATGGCAAACATGACGATATTCATGCCATTATCAATACGGCTATCAATGAATATCATGGTATACCATATTTAATTGGTGGCATTGCGCTTAGTATTGTTTTCAGTTGGCTTTTAGTGAAAGTACTAAATATCAACACATATGAATGGGCACCTAGCACTAAGCGTAGTAAGTGGATCACTGGTATTCTAAGTTTTGTTGGATTTGGTGTACTATTCGTATTTTTCCGCTTTGGTGGAGCTTTTGGGTACACAAATTCCATTAACTGGGAAAGCGCAGCGCGTCTTAATTCTAATCTGTTAAATGAAACGATTTTGGACGATGCACAAGCATTATACCGTGTGAAATCTATTGCGAAACGGACTTCAGAATTAGAGGATATTCATTTAACGCCTGCGGAGTTACATGAAAAAATACAATTCATTGGAGGTAATCCTAATAGTACACGATTTGATGAAGCTTTCACAAAAACGGTAACAACAGAGCGATTACAACAACAACCGCAATCTATTAATATCATTCTCGGTGAATCTTATGGTTTATGGCCATTCCTTGCTGAATTCAACGAACCTGGTACCTATCTTGTAGAGCAAGGTCGTAAGTACGCGGCTAGTCCACAGGCGATGGGTACGCAAATGGCCTTGGCCCAAGGAACGGGTACGATGCCAGCCATTATTGGTTTATTAACGGGCATGCCGGATACGGGGATGTATCCAAACTATAGCGTAGGTATGTTACAAGAACCGTATGGTCTCGGTATTGGACCAGTTATGAAAAAACTAGGTTATAAGACCGTATTTTGGTATGGCGGTTTTAGTACTTGGCAAAATGTTAAGAACTTTGCTTTAGAACAAGGTTTTGATGAATTCCACGATGCATCTGAAATGCCGAGCAATGAAACAAATGCTTGGGGCGTAGCCGATGGAGATATGTTCAAGGCTATCAATGCATACATGGACAAACATCGTGGCGAAAAAATCATCAATGTCATCATGACTACGTCGAATCATCCTCCATATAGTGTGAATGTGGCGAAGGAAGGCTATGATGCGGATAAAGTTCGTAAGAACTTGCCAGATTCCATTGCCAATACGGATAAGCAAATTAACGAAATGGGCCACATATGGTATGCAGACCACGTGATGGGTGAATTTATTAGCAAAGAGGAACAATCTGATTCAACTTCATTATTTGTTATCACCGGTGACCATAGCGAACGCTTTACCTTTGCTCGTGAACAAAGTGCTAATGTGTTCTCTACAATTCCGATTATTTTCTATGGACAAGGCATCAAAAAAGAATGGCTTTCACCAGAAGCATTCGGCATGAGCATCCAAATCATTCCGACCTTGGCGGAACTCGTAGGTCGCACAGGGCAAACCTATGAAGCTATGGTGCCGAGTCTATTTAATCAAGGGCCGTTCGTGTTTAACCATCGTTTGTGGATGGATACAAATGGTATTTATTTAGAAAATGAGCAAATGCCACAAGATTATGCTAAGTATATGAAAACTATGCGGGAACTAGCGGCATGGCGGCTAAAACATGGGGATAGTATTAATCAATAGGGGATATTATGAATATAGTTGTTATTTCAGATAAAAATAATGAAGCACGTAGACAGAATGCTACACAAGAGTTTAAGAAACATAATGTAGAGTTTAGATTCTTTGATGCTGTTATGGCGAATAGAATGTCTAAAGAAGAATTAGATACCAAAGCTATTAAAGATACATTCTTATCGCCTAGTGAAATTGGTTGTGCCTTAAGTCATTGTGGTGTATACGATGAATTCCTTAACTCTAATGAAAAAAGTATCATGATTTGTGAAGATGATATTTATTTTACAGAGGATTTTAATTATGATTCATTGTTACAAATAAAGGAATTTTTAGAAGAAACAGATGAACCTCGTTTAGTAGTTTTACAAAAGAGTATTTATCATCATAAACATATACGCAGTGTAGGGAATAATGTAAATCTATATTCAACACGAAATGCATTTTGTACGCATGGATATATGATTAATAGAGCTGGAGCCGAAAATATTAAAAACTTACAAACTCCTGTAAAATTTGAAATTGATGCATTTAAATTTTATTATTGGCTAGATGCATGTAAATTATATTGTTTAGATAAAGATTTTATTTTACAACATGATATAGATGTATGTAGTCAGACAGTTATAAAAAATTGGGCTTCAGATCGTGGTAAGAAAAAGAAACGTGCGTATAATCTAATTTATAAGAATCTTAGCTTTAAGGGAAAATGTGTAAGTCAGTGGAGACGATTTGAAAAAGCTCTTTATAAATCATCGGAGGGGCTTGATTATTAGTTAATCATAGTGTGTGTAGAGATGGGGAGTTGTATACATTGTATATAGCAGAGGTTATACGGTCTGTTTTTAATACAAAGGATGCGAATATTAAATTGACACCTTTAAAACAAGGTATGACGAATGATTCATTTATCTTTAGTATTAATAATGAACGGTATATTATTAGAGTTCCAGGGGTTAATACAGAAAAAATAATCAATAGACATCAAGAATATGATGTGTACCAAGCTATAAAGGATGAAGAGTTTGTAGAACCTGTTATCTATATTGATAGAGATAAAGGTTATAAAATTTCAAAATTTATAGAGAATTCTCATACGGTTAATCCAAAAGATTGGAATGAAATTAGTGCGTGTTTGAAGAGATTGAGAGATTTTCACAGTCAATCACATCGCGTAGAGCATTGTTTTGATGTATTTGAGCATATCAATTATTATGAATCATTAATGCCAAATGCAAGTATATATGAGGACTATGGGGATACTAAAAAGAATATAGAGTCTTTAGAGCCTATTATTGAAAACTTGGTAAAAGAGTGGACATTGTGTCATATTGATGCGGTGTGTGACAATTTTTTAGTTACAGAAAATCAAGATGTATATCTCATAGATTTTGAATATGCCGCTATGCAGGATCCTGATTTAGATTTGGCTATGTTTATCGTCTATTCCTTGTTTGATCGACAAGAGATTGATCGAATTATCGATATATATTTTGAAAATCAAGTAACACCGTTAAAGCGGTATAAGATTTATTCTTATATTGCTATGGTAGGTCTATTATGGAGCAATTGGTGCGAAGCAAAACAAGATGAGGCTTTACTAAATAGCTCCTATGCTAAGCAGCAGTACAATTATGCGAAAACGTTCTATCAAATTGTATTCGATGAGGCACGAAATATAACAGAATTTAGTGAACTGGTAGATAATCATGGTTAATGCTCTTTTATCAGGTATATTTTGGGGGGCAGATACCAGTTTACTGGGCTATTACCTTTCAAATTACACCATATATTTTATAATTCCCTTATTAGTTCCTTTATTTATAACCTGCATTCATGATACGGTTAGTGCCTTTTTAATTAATACGTCTATTGTTGTAACAGGGCAAGTTAGACCTGTTATTAAGGATATTAAGAAAGCAAAATCTAAGTACATATGGTTTGGATCATTTCTAGGTGGGCCTATAGGTATGTGCTCGTATATTATGGCTGTTCAATATCTTGGGCCATCATTGACGGCTATTATTAGTTCCATCTATCCAGCTGTGGGTTTATTCTTTGCCTATATATTCTTGAAAGAAAAAAGAAAACCCTATCAAGTTATTGCATTGTTTGTAGCTATTGCATTTATTATTGCATTAGGTTTTGTTGATGAAGGGCAAACAACTAATAGTATTATAGGTATTATATTTGCCTTAGTATGTGCTTGTGCTTGGGGTAGTGAGGCTGTTTTGTGCTCTTACGGCATGAAATCTGGTGAAATATCTAATTTAAGTGCTATCTGTATTAGGCAAAATTTATCCATGATTACCTATGGAATGCTTTTTGTTTTATATTTTATGTTTATGAATAATGGTGAAAGTATAGCTTTTGATTCTAGTTTTACTTATGTGGGACTGGCAGCTATATTTGGTTCGGTATCATATTACTGTTATTATCGAGCGTTGGCGACTATCGGTCCTAGTAGAGCTATGGCTTTAAACATCAGTTATACGGCCTTTTCGGCATTATTCTCTTATTTCTTATTTGATATTACTTTAACCTTACATCAAATCATATTAGGTATTGGTATAGTAATGAGTGGGTTGATTTCAGCATATGATTTCGAGAAATGAATTTAATGAGTATGTAACTCATGAGCAGTATGATTGCATTCAACAACATAAAGTAACCAATGCGATTATATTGGCAGCTGGTAAGTCTAAGAGATTTAAGCCTATTAGTGACTATTGTCCAAAAGGATTGAGTATCATTAAGGGCGAGGTCCTTGTAGAGCGACAAATTAAACAATTACAGGCTGTTGGTGTAACGGATATTACTCTTGTGGTGGGTTATAAAAAAGAAATGTTCTTTTACTTAGCAGATAAGTACGATGTAAAAATCGTTATAAATGAACAGTATGATACACAAGATAATGTTTCATCATTACGGTTAGTGTTAGATCAATTAGACAATACCTATATTTGCTCTGTAGATAATTACTATCCAGAAAACTTGTTCAATACCTATGAGTATCGAGGTTTTTACTCTACTGTATATGTAGAAAACAATTCAGATGAATGGGTTGTAAGGACCGATGAAAATGGCTTTATAAACGATGTAAATATAGGGGCCCCTAGGGGTCATATCATGCTTGGCTTTGTCTATTTTGATAGGAAATTTAGTGAGAACTTTAGACAAGTTATTCAAGATGTAGAAGGTATAGATGAATATAATCATCATGTTTGGGAATATCTATATATGAAACATCTAGGTATGCTAAAGTTAGAAATCAAAGAATTTGATAAAAATAGCATCTTAGAGTTTGATACCATAGACGATGCTATTAACTTTGATAAAGACTTTTTGGAAAATAATATAAAGAAGTGATAGTAAATCATATAAGATGTAATAAGTAATTACATAAAGAGGGGGAAACACAATGGAGTTAGTAGAAAATATTCGGGATAAACAGAATTTAATGTTACCAGTTATGGTATTTATTGATAAGCTTTGCAGAGAGCACAACCTTAGATACTCTTTAGCATATGGTACATTAATAGGCGCTATTAGACATAAAGGCTTTATTCCTTGGGATGATGACATCGATATTATCATGCCTCGTCCAGACTATGAGAAATTGCAAAACATTATCAAATCTATGGATTCCGATGAGTTCGGTTTAATGGATTCAAATGATTTAGATAGCTTTTATGTAACAAGAATGGCAAAGGTGTATAATAAAAATACATATTTAAAGGAATTTCCTCACAAATATGTGTTGGAATATGGCGCTTTTGTCGATATTTTTGCCGCTAATGGTATGCCGGATGATGTAGAAGAAATCAAGAAAATGGAAAAGGATATATTCTGGTGTAGCCGCTGCTTACATATGTATATCTCCTCTATTTACAGAATTCGAGGTAAACGTAAGAAGTTTACTTGGTTTTTCAAACCTTTTGCAAAATGGGCATTAAATAAATCTAATAAAATCTTTAATCGCTATGATTTTGATTCCTCTAAATATGCTATGAATTTTGAAGGTGATTCTATTGAAAAAGAATTGATAGAAGCAGACTTATTCAATCATTTAATCGATGTAGAGTTTGAGGGACATCAGTTCAAAGTATTTGAACAATATGATTCCTATTTAAGACAAATGTATGGTGATTATATGCAATTGCCACCAATTGAGGAACAAGAACCTCATCATTCGTTTGATTTATATAAAATATAAAGGTATAGTATGGCAACAGTTACAGCTATTATATTGGCTCGAAACGAAGAACAACATATTGCAGATTGTATTAAGAGTATTCAATGTGCCGATGAAATACTTGTCATTGACGATGGGAGTACGGATAGAACTGTAGAATTAGCAGAAAGCTTAGGTGCTAAGGTAATACCACATCCTTTGAATAATGACTGGTCGCAACAACGTAGATTTGGCATTAGCCAGGCATCATCTGATTGGATTTTATTTATTGACTCCGATGAACGGGTTTCGCTAGAGCTAAATGATGAAATTAGAAAATCCATAGAAAGTGGTGTACAGAAAGCCTATTGGTTATCTCGTCATAATGTTTTCCATTATAATGCTGCTACACATGGATCTATGCGACCAGATAAGGTATTGCGTTTGATGCCAACAGAAGGGGCCACCGTAGAAGGTTTTGTGCATGAAACCTTTATCAGTCCTTTTCCACAAGATACATTACAGGGGATATTATATCATTATACTTACGATAACTGGACGCAGTACTTCAATAAATTCAATAAATACACATCGGCAGCAGCTGAGAAATATCATGAACAAGGAAAAAAATGTTCATTCTGGAAAGATATAATTTTGCGACCCCATTGGGCCTTTTTTAAGATTTATATTTTACAAAAAGGTTATTTAGATGGAAAAATCGGTTTCATCTTATCTTTATATCACTATATGTATACCGTAACTAAGTATGTAAAATTATATTATTTGAATAAATCTAATGGGAAATTATAGTTGGATATAATTTCCCATTAGATTTATGATTGTCTATAATCCATATCCATCTTGGAAAAATCGATGGAAATCTGTTATAGGAGCTCTACGCTATGGATTTTGGTGGGGCATGGATTTTGATGCCTATGTATTTTTAGTGCCTTTAGTATTTGTTACTATTCCTGCACTATGGTTTGATACATATCATCAATATGAAGATATGGTGCGTCTCATTGGATTAACGATTTACTCTTGTGTAGTATATGCTGGCTTTGCAGGGAAGATGATATTTTACAAGCATTTTCACGATACGTATAACTATATGGTCCATTACGGTAAGCATGCAGAGAAACGAAACCTCATTGATGTATTTTTCAACCAAGATAGAGGTGCCCTAGTTTTACTAGGATTTATCCCAGTAGCAA
>ERZ773018.814-NODE-814-length-17810-cov-12.784849_pt1 | contig 17810 bp, 14 predicted proteins | sample MGYA00580840_ERZ773018 | MGnify/ENA primary metagenome ERZ773018 (study PRJEB29015, sample SAMEA2738125) | human oral metagenome | biome: human oral; feature: human-associated habitat; material: saliva | place: China | collected 2256 ... | reverse complement strand
CCCGCCCAGATCGAGGTCGCGAAGCTCCTGTATGGCACCTACGGCGTGGAGCGCGCCGACATTGAGGGGCGCAACCGCGTCAACCGTCGCAATGTCATGGCATTCGATGCGCCCGTCATGGGTTTTGTCTTCGTTCACGAGGACATGCTGCCCTGGAGCGCGATGGACGCTGGCCTCATGCTTCAGACCCTGTTCCTGTCCGCCAAGTCGCGCGGCATCGACTCGTGCCCGGTCGGCATCCTGGCCACCTGGCGCGCCCCCGTCGATGAGGAGTTCGAGATCCCCGAAGGCTACAAGTTCATCACCGGCTTCGCCCTCGGCTACGCCGATCCGGACGCGCCGATCAATTCGATGCAGGCGCCGCGCCCGCCGATCCAGCTCCTCGAAGGCAAGTGACGCTACGAGCGGTACACCTCGCGGCGATGTGCCACGCGCACAACCGTCACGACGAGGACATCGTCTTCGATTGAGTAGATGACCCGGTAGTCCCCGACGCGGATGCGCCACGCGTTTTCTGTGCTCGCAAGTTTCTTGACCCCGTCGGGGCGTGGAGAGTAGGCGAGTGATTCGATGGCGTTGAGAAGGCGTGTGCACACCGGGCGGTCCAGCTTGCGTACCTGGCGTGCCGCCGCCGAGGTGAATTCGACGCGGTACATTGTCAAACGTCGAGTTCGGCGCGCAGGTCGGCCAGGCTCACGCGCTCACCATCGTCATGACGCATCGCCTCGTGGAATGCTGCAAGGTCGCGGGCGTCCTCGAGTTCCTCGAGGGTCTGCAGGTCCTCAATGCCGATTACGACGGCTGTCAGGTGTCCATTCTTTGTGATGCCGATCCTCTCGCCGCCGTAGGAAGCGCGCCCGAGGACGTCGGCGAGGTTGGCGCGTAGTTCTCGAGTCGACAGTGTGGAAGCAAGTGTGTTCATGATGCCATTTTAGTACATCGTGTACACAAATGTTGCGTGAGTAAAGGATGTGTGTTGGGTACTTAGTCCCGTTTTAACAAGGTTAAGTAAGGATATCTTTAATCGTTAATAAGTAATTCTGTATAGAATGGCGGCAGGCGCAGACAAACGAGCGCCCGCCGAGGGACTGAGCTGTCCCTCGGAACATGTTTGCGATCGGAAGGGCCGCCATGTCAAAAAAGTATGTCTCTGTTGCCTTTGCGTATGTGGGAGTCATCGTCGGCGCTGGCCTGGCCAGCGGCCAGGATCTGCTCCAATACTTCCTGTCTTTTGGTGCTCCCGGCCTGATTGGAATCGCTGCACTGGGAGTCCTCAACATCATCTTCGGTGTCGTCGCCCTGCAGCTGGGTTCCTACTTTCGCTCGGGCCACCACGATGACGTGTTCGAACGCATCACTCACCCCGTCGTGCGACGCGTCATCGATGTGGTGCTCGTTTTTTCTGGCTTCGCGATGGGCTTCGTGATGCTCGCGGGCGCGGGCGCGAACCTCGAACAGCAATTCGGATTGCCCGCGTGGGCGGGGAGCGCGGTGTGCTCGGGCCTCGTGATCCTCACTGCATTCCTGGATTTTGATCGGATCATGGAGGTCATCGGCGTCTTCACCCCGATGATCGTCATCGCGATCATCGTTCTCGTCATCTACTCGCTGGTGACCCCGCACCCGAGCATGGCCGAACTCAATGCGACCGCTACCCAGGTCACTCCGGCCCTGCCGAACCTGTGGTTCTCGACGATCAACTACTTCGCTCTGTGTGTCGTCAACGGTATCGGCATGGCCTTCGTGCTTGGCGGCTCGGTGCTGCGCATTGGTGAGGCTCGCCTCGCCGGGCGCATCGGTGGCACGATCATCGCCCTGGTGATCGGTGGCGACGCTCTGGCTCTCTACCTGAACATGGATCGAATCTGGGACGTGAATGTCCCGGCACTCGAGATTGCGCGCACGATCCACCCGTGGTTTGCGTTCGTCTACACCCTCATCATCTTCGCGCTCATCTACAACACGGTGTTCTCCCTATTCTTCGCGACGGCGCGCCGTTTCTCGGGTGGCTCGACAAAACGTATGCGCATCGTGCTGGTGGGCGTCGTGGCGCTCGGATACGCGGCCTCGCTCATGGGCTTCAAGAAGCTGATCGGTGGCATGTACCCGATCATCGGATGGCTGGGAGTCGCGCTCCTCGTGGTTCTGGCCGCCGGTTGGCTGCGTGAGCGCGCTGGCGTGTCGCATGAGGAAAACCTGCGCCGTAAGCTGATCCGCCTCCTCGTCCACAAGCACGACGATCACTTGGAGTACACGGACGAGCATCGCGAAAAGGTTCGCGAGCTGTCTCGCGCGTCTGTCGTCGACAGCAAGCAGCTGCGCCGCGATGCGAGCACGCTCGCCAAAGACATCGTTGACCGGAAGGCGAACGCGTCGCCCTCTGATCTGGTCGCGCCTCATAGGGGCGAGGCTGTGGCCACCGAGTCGGCAGGGTCTGCCCGCGCGAACGGCTGAGTCAGCCGATAGACGAGGCTGTGGCCGCTTCGTGCTCGAACAGCCAGGCTTTGGCCTCGGCCCCGGCTGCGTAGCCGCCAAGTCCGCCAGCAGCCACCACGCGGTGGCAGGGGCGGACGATAAGCAGGGGATTGCGGCCAACGGCCCCGCCGACCGCGCGGGGTGAGGCCGCGACCCCGGCCTCGCGCAGCTGAGCCGCAATCTGGGAGTAGGTGCGTGTGTGTCCGTAGGGGATCCGAGCCATCGCCTCCCAGACGTGCTTCTGGAAATGCGTCCCTTCCGGGGTTATGTGAAGGCGAGCGGGGGAGGGGTTCTCGCCAGCGAAATACTGTTCGAGCCAGGATACGGCCGCCGTCAGTGCGGCCGCGTCCTCGCCTGTCACACCGCGCGATTCTTCCCCCGAGCCACCCCGGGAGGGCAGGATCTCCAGGGACGCGGCCACCGCCTCGTCAATGCCGACAGGGCACCCAAAGAAGCGCTGCCCGCGTGCCCAGACACCGACGAGCGCGCCGCTGCGCGCCGCCAGCGTCAGGTACCCGATGGGGGAGTCGTACACGGTGAGTGCCAGGTTAGGTAGTCGAGGCGAGAACATATGGTTCATGGGTTCACCCTGCCACGGACGGCTTCGCCGCGCAGCTGTGGGGCGATGACTCGCATGCTCGCTTGTGGTGTCACTGAATAACCGTGATCGGCCGTTCGTGGATGAGATGAAAGAAATACAAAGGAGCAAGATCAGAGTAGAATTAATGCGTGGATCCCCTTCTTATCGCTCTGGCCGGAATGCTCATTATCGTGGCGTGTCAATTCATCGCGCTCAAGGTGCGTGTCGCCTCGCCTCTGATCCTGCTGGCCGTTGGTCTGGTGATCGGCTTCCTGCCTCAGGTGGGGGCCATCGAGGTCGAGCCGCATATCGTCCTCGAGATCGTGCTACCGCCGCTGCTGTTCTCGGCTGCAGTACGTATGCCGACCATGGACTTCCGCCGCGAGATGCAGGCCGTCGCGATGCTCGCGATCCCCCTCGTGTTCCTCTCCGCTTTCGCGGTCGGATTCGTCATCAACTGGCTAGTCCCCGCAGTCTCCTTGCCCTGGGGTGTCGCACTGGGCGCGGTCCTGTCCCCGACGGACGCGGTTGCCGTCTCGATCGCGAAACGCTCTGGCGTCTCGCATCGGATCATCACAGTGCTCGAAGGCGAGGGACTCTTCAACGACGCAACCTCACTCGTGCTGCTCTCCGCTGCGATGAGCGCGGGCCTGGCTGCCGACGAACACGCCCTCAACCCGGGCATACTCATCGGCAAGGTCGCCCTCGCGCTCGGTATCGCAGCCGTGATTGGCTGGGTCGTCGGCGAGGTCGGCGTGCGAGTGCGCGCTCTCATCAAGGAACCCTCAGCGGACACGGTCTTCTCCTTCGTGATGCCCTTCATCGCGTCGATCCCCGCCGAGCACCTGGGAGGGTCCGGCCTGGTCGCCGCCGTCGTCGCCGGCCTGGTTGTCTCGCGTCGTCGCGCGGCTGTTATCTCCGCGAACAATAGGCGTTTCTCCCAGCAGAACTGGCAGACCATGACCCTGGTTTTAGAGAGCGGGATTTTCCTGACCATGGGCCTGCAGGCCTTCGGCATCGTCGAGGAGACCGCCGAGTTTTCCGGCGGCCTGGCCTTCGCAGCTTTCCTCGCCATCACCCTCGGCGCGCTCATCATGGTGATTCGCGCCGTCTTCATTGCGTTCATGCTCGCCTGGCTGGATCATCGCCGCAGCCACCGCAAGCGCCGCTACGAAGTTGAGAGCACGCGCATCGAGCGCTTCGAGAAGCGCATGAACGAGGCCTGCGAGGTTGACGCCGACATGCTCGAAGCCCGCAATCTGAGTCCGGAGCACTGGGTGAACGCACTCAATCACTACCGCCGTCGCCTCAAGCGTCGCGAACGCCGCAATGCGATGCGTGGTTCCGACCTGGATTATTTCGCCAGCGAGCCGCTGGGTCCGCGCGAGGGCAGCGTCATCGTCTGGGCAGGAATGCGTGGTGCCATCACCCTGGCCGCCGCTCAGACAATCTCGACGCACGCTCCGATGCGCGCTCTGCTGCTCTCGATCGCGCTGTTCATCGCGGCGGGTGCCCTCGTCATCCAGGGCCTGACCCTGCCCGCCCTCATCCGCATCGTGAAGCCGCAGATGGCCTCGGGCGATATCTCCGAGGAGGAAAGCGCCAAGCTCCTGAAGGTGATGGGTTCCGCGCTGGTGGATACGGCCCTCGCGCAGGCGATCCACGAGGTCGATGGCAAGACTCTGCTCTCCGCGGGCGTCTCGCGCACGCTGTCCCGGCTGGGGCACGCGCTGACCGACGAGGCTACGGGTGAGCAAACGCGTACGGCGCACGCGGCAGACCGCGTCCTCACGGATATCTTCCAGGCCCCCGCCGAAGACGTCGTTGCAACCGAGGCTGACGTTGCAGCCCACGACGACGGCGATGAGGACCACGGCACTGTCGATATGAGCGAGGAAGAAGTGAAACGTTCCTTCACGCGCGACCAGATCCGTGAATTGGCGCTTGAGGCCATCCATGCACAGCGCGCCGCCCTCCTTCAGGCCCGCGACGAGGGGATCTTCTCCTCGGCAGCCCTCGAGGGTGCGCTCGCCCGCCTCGACAACGAGGAAATCCTCCTGGTCTCCAGCCGCGGCACCGAGCACTGAGAGCCGCCCGCGCGCACGACAAACCGGGCCGTACCCGAGGAGGGGCGGCCCGGCGGGAGGCGAGGCAGAGACGAGGCCTCAGTCCGTCGTCACGCGCGACGCGTAGGCCGGATCGTCGGTCACGGAGTTGAGAGCTTCCTCCAGGCGCTCCGGCGTCACAATACCGTCCCGCGCCAGGACCCGGTAGGTCTGGTCGGCCTCGTGTGTAATCATGTTCGTGACCGTAAAGCCGTTGCGCTCGTAGAACGCCAGGCGGCGCACGCGCTGCTGGTAGTTCGCGGCCTCACGCGTGAGGGGTTCGATCTCGAGCAGCTGGGGAATGCCCGCGTAGTGCTCGCGGAAATGAGTCAGGATGCGCGAGCCGTAGCCGGCGCTGCGCGTGCGCCCGTCGACCGCAAGAAAACCCAGGTAGAACAGATCGGGGAAGACGAAAGAGAAGGTCAGGGCGACCACGTTTCCGGCCCCGTCCTCGCCCGCGGAAAGGGTCGGATCGACCCACGCGACGAAGGACACCTCGTCGCGCTCGGCGCTGCGTCGCAGCTCGGACATGGGGACCTTTTCCTCAGGTGGGAAGGAACGCTCGTAGATCTCCAGGACTTTGTTGGCGATCGGCCCGTCGTTGGGCACGGGAATCTGGGTGAGGTCTGTCATGGCTTCATGATACCCGTGGCGTGTACGCGGACATTCGAGCAGGCGTCAAGGACGAGGCCGGGGCTGGGTTTGCGATGGAACACCGGGTTTTCGGCGAGGTTTCTCAGGGGCGAATCGGGGGCCGATCAGGGGCCGAGGCGTGAGAATTCCCGATCATCTCCAGAACTCGCTCGGTTAGGCTTGTATGTGCACAGTGGGACGAACGGTAAGGATGATGCATGCTTAAGCTGAAAGAAATAGTGAAGGCCTACCAGACCGCCAGCCTCGTGCAGGTGGCGCTCAACAAAGTTTCCGTGGCGTTCCGCGATAACGAATTCGTGGCCGTGCTCGGCCAGTCCGGCTCGGGCAAGACAACGATGCTCAACGTCATCGGTGGCCTTGACCGCTTTCAGGCGGGCGACCTCGTCATCGACGGCATCTCGACGAAGGACTACAAGGCACGCGACTGGGACGCCTACCGCAACAACCGCATCGGCTTCGTCTTCCAAGCCTACAACCTGATCCCACACCAGAGCGTCCTGGCCAACGTCGAGCTGGCCCTCACCCTGTCCGGTGTCTCCCGCTCCGAGCGCCGCAAGCGCGCCCTCGATGCCCTTGAACGCGTCGGCCTGAAGGACCACGTCAACAAGAAGCCCTCGCAGATGTCGGGCGGCCAGATGCAGCGTGTCGCCATCGCGCGCGCCCTCATCAACGACCCCGAGATTCTGCTGGCCGACGAACCGACCGGTGCCCTCGACTCCGCAACCAGCGTGCAAGTCATGGACCTGTTGCGCGACGTGGCCCGCGACCGCCTCGTCATTATGGTCACGCACAACCCCGAGCTAGCCCACCAGTACGCCACCCGCATCGTCGAGCTGGCCGACGGCTGCATCGTCGCCGACTCCGATCCCTTCGTGCCCACCGCTGAGGACCAACGAGCCGCGAAGCCCGCGCGCCGCACATCCATGGGCTTTGTGACCGCCCTGTCCCTGTCAGCCAACAACCTGATGATCAAGAAGGGCCGCACGCTCATGACCTCCTTCGCGGGGTCTATCGGCATCATTGGGATCGCGGCGATCCTCGCCCTGGCCAACGGCACGAACGCCTACATTCAGAAGACGGAGGAGGAGACGCTCGGGTCCTACCCGCTGACGATCCAAAAGAGCGGCGTCGACATGACCGCCGCCCTGTCTACGTCAGCCTCGGACTCCAAGAAAGATAAGCCAGCACCCGATGGCCAGGTCGGCGTCTCCCAAATGCGCACGTTTGCCGACACGATCCGCGACGCGAAAACCAACGACCTGGCCTCCCTCAAAATCTACCTGGATAACAACGGCGGGAACGTCGAGACGATGGTCAACGCCATCGAATACGACTACGACGTGGTCCCGCAGATCTTCCAATCCGACACATCCAAGTCGACCGTTCAAGTCAGCCCCGACCAGTCCATGAAGCAGATGGAGGCCGGCTTCGGCTCGGGTGCCTTTGGGTCGATGATGCAGACGAACGCATTCTACCAGATGCCCGCCACGGCCTCGCTCTACACTTCCGCGTACGACCTCGTTGCTGGCTCCTGGCCAAGCGGTGCGAACCAGGTGGTCCTGGTCCTCGACGAGGACGGCAATATCCCCAACCTCTTCGAATACACCCTGGGTCTGAAAGACCACAAGGAATTCGACGACCTCATGCGAACCTACTACCAGGGCACACTCGGCGGCAAAACCCAGTCCGGTGCGCAGACGAGCGCGCAGTCGGGGACCAGTGACGCGACCTACGACTACTCCACGATCCTGAGCACCACCTTCCGTCGCATCAACGCCTTCGACAAGTACACATGGGACGAGACCTACAAGGTATGGACCGACCGCTCCTCAGACGCCGACTACATGAAGAAGCTCGTGGACGACGGTCAGGAGCTGACCATCTCCGGAATCGTTAAGCCCAACTCCAACAAGGGTGGGGCACTGCGTCAGGGCATCGCCTATACTCCCGCCCTGACCTATCAGATCATCGAAGAGGCCAGCGCCAGCCCGATTGTCAAGGCTCAGCGTGCCAAGCCCGACGTCGATGTTTTCACCGGCAAGACCTTCAAAGAACTGGCAGACGACCAAAAGAGCCAGTCCAGTGGCTTCGACATGTCCTCCCTCTTTACAGTCGACGAATCTAAACTCTCTGCGGCCTTCCAGATCGACCCCGATAAGATGCAGATGGACCTGTCGGGCATGGACTTTTCCGGGATGGATCTGTCCGACATCGACTTCTCCACCCTCGACATGTCGGGCCTGGACCTGTCGAACCTCGACCTGTCCACCATCGACTTCTCGAACCTCGCAGGCCAATCAGGCGCGCAGTCCGGCATAGGCATCGACCTGTCCAAGCTGGACCTCGGCGACCTCAGCAAGGACATCCCCGAACTCGCTACCATCGACTTCCCCACGATCATCCAATCTGCGCTCGCCGACGGGGCAGTCAAGGACGGGGCCGGGGAATACCTGAGCGCTCAGGCCAGCGAGATCGCTCAGGGGTTCCAGGAATACGCGCAGAAGCAGATCGAAGAGGGCGGTACGACGGACTTTGCGGTCCTGGCCGCCAACTACTTCAGTCAGCCCAAGGTGCTCGAGAAGATTCAAACGGCGGTCGGCTCCGACCAGGTGGTGGACGCCGACAAACTCAGCGCCAATCTGATGAAAGCCATCGGGGATGATCCGGCGCTGGCCAAGATCGGCACCGACATTTCCACGCAGGTCATGAACGCGATTTCCACGCAGATCGCCGCCCAGCTGGGTGCGAGCCTCACGCAGGGCGTGGGTGCCGCGATTGGACAGGTCATGCAAGAGGCCATGACAGCCGCCATGACGCAGATCTCCGACACCATCGGAACGCAGATGAACACGGTCATGGATCAGTTCGCGACCGACATGTCGAGCGCGTTCTCGATGGACCCCAACGCCTTCGCGGAAGCCTTCAAATCCAATGTGGACGAGAAATCCCTCGCGGCTCTCATGGCGACCATGTTTTCCACGAATGTGCCGACCCTGGAGACAAACCTGAGGAACCTGGGATGGGCGGACATCGCCTCCCCGTCGAACATATCGATCTACCCCAAGTCTTTCGCGGACAAGGACAAGGTGAAGGCTGCGCTCGACACCTACAACAAGGACAATGAGGCGGCGGGTGCCACCGACAAGGTCATCACCTACTCCGACATCATGGGTGCGCTCATGAGTTCGGTGACGAAGATCGTCGACATCATCTCGTGGCTGCTCATCGCCTTCGTGTCGATTTCGCTCGTGGTCTCCTCGATCATGATCTCAATCATCACCTATATTTCGGTCCTCGAGCGCCGTAAGGAGATCGGCATCCTGCGCTCCATCGGCGCATCGAAGGGTGACGTGTCACGCGTCTTCAACGCCGAAACCGTCATCGAAGGCTTCCTCGCGGGCACCATCGGCGTGGGCGTCACGTACGCGCTGTGTGCGCTCGCCAACTCGATCGCCTACTCTTCGTTCAACGTGGAGAACATTGCCCAGCTCTCGCCGCTTACGGCCGTCGCCCTGGTCGCGGTCTCCGTCGGCCTGACGGTCATCGCCGGTATCATCCCGGCGGCGCGTGCCTCGCGCCAGGACCCCGTGGAGGCGCTGCGCTCCGAGTGAGTGGAGTCGGCCTCGGCCTCGGCCCTCGTGCGTCGAGGACGTGGCTCATTCCCGGGGTAGGCGCGGCTGCGCTAACCTGGGTGTAAGCCCGCTGTGACTGCCCCAGGAAAGAGGAACCATGCCCACCCCCGAGAACCTTGCTACCGACGCGACCGTCGCCATTATGCTGGCCGATGGCTTTGAAACGGTCGAAGCCCTGGCCGTCGCCGACATCCTGTTCCGCGCTGGCGTGCGCGCCGACCTGATCTCTGTGACTGACGCGCGCCACGTGACCAGCTCCCATGGGATCCGCGTCGTCGCCGACCTCATGCTCGAGGACGTGGACCTGTCCACCTACACCGTCTTGTTCCTGCCCGGTGGCCTTCCCGGCACCACAAACCTGAAGGCCACGCCCGCGATCCAGGCAGAGGTGCTGCGCCGCGCCGACGAGGGCGAAGCGATGGCCGCGATCTGCGCGGCCCCCTCGATCTTCGCTGAGCTGGGCGTGCTCGACGGTCGCCACGCGACCGCCAACCCGGCCTTCGTCAAGGCCGTCGCCGCCGGAGGCGCCATCGTCCACGACAACCCCGTCGTCGTCGACGGCTTCATCACGACCAGCCGCGGTGCCGGAACCTCCATCGACCTCGGCCTCGAGATCGTGCGCCAGCTCTTGGGGGAGGACGCGGCCGAGGCCATCTCCCGCGGCATCGTGCGCACCCACTGACACCACCTGCACGTTTCCGCGAAAGGACACCCGCCCCGCATGAGTCCGCGTAAGCCTCGTCCCTGGCCCGACACGCCCGCACCCCTGGCCGCGCCCGTGGTGGATAACCACACGCACCTGCCTACCCATGTCGGGGAGATTCCCCGGCGCGAGGGCGTGGCGCTGAGCCTGGACGAACAGCTGGGCCGGGCTCGCGAGGTTGGCGTTACCGCGTTCATTTCGAGCGCCTGCGAGCTGCCCGACTTCGACCCGATGATCGAACTGGCACGCCTTCACAAGGGCGTGCGTGTCGCACTCGCGATCCACCCCAACGATGCCGCCCTGCACGCGGGCTGCGTCGATCCCTCACCCGACGGCCTGGTCCCCATCGTGCGCGAGCATCATGTTCCCCTCGTTGAAGCACTGGTTGAGGTCGAGAAACATCTGAGCGACCCGATGGTCGTCGCGGTAGGGGAGAGCGGCTTGGACTACTTTCGCACGGCCGAGCGCGGCCGCGAGGCGCAGAAAGAGTCCTTCCGCGCGCACATCGAGATGGCCCAGCGCGCAGGCCTACCCTTGCAGATCCACGACCGCGACGCCCACGAGGATACGCTGGAGATCCTGCGCGAGTGCGCGAGCGCAGATCAACGCATCGTCTTCCACTGCTATTCGGGGGACGCTGCAATGGCGCAGCGCCTCGCCGAGCACGGCTGGTACGCCTCCTTCGCCGGCCCCATCACTTACCCGGCGAACTCCGACCTGCGCGCGGCCCTGGCGGTCCTGCCGCGCGAACTCGTCCTCGTCGAGACCGACGCCCCCTATTTGACACCCGTCCCATGGCGCGGCTGCCCCAATGCCTCCTACGTCATGGCCCACACTGTCCGATTCATCGCGGAGCTGTGGGGGGTCAGCGAAGCCGCTGCGTGCGACCAACTGCGTGCGAACACCGAGGCCGTCTATGGCTCCTGGTGGTGAGTTTTTCGGTCGGTCAGGCTAGTTTTGACGCCGCTCAGCAACGAGGCCGTGGCAGTTTCCGGGCCGCGCGCCCCCGCGCGTGAGGTGTATCAAAAGGGTCGCAAAACGGTAACAAATTGGTTACGGTTGGGGTGTTAGTCCGCTTTCGGACGCCCACGCGAGCCAGCCTGCCGCCCCGAGTGGCAAGCGGCGCGGGGCGCGCCGCGGAGGCGGAAACTACAAGGTCTGGAGCCCCGTGAGCGTTAAGCCTACCCGTACAACCGTCATCTCCGTCGCCACCGCAACGAGCCTTCTGGTGGCCGGTGCTGCCGCCGCGACAATTGGAACCTCCTACCGTCACGTCACCATCGAGGTGGATGGCGTAAGCCGTGACGTGTCCGGGTTCTTCACGACCGCAGGGGATGCCCTGAACACCGCGGGTGTCAGCGTGGGGGACCACGACCTCGTCGCACCCGCCGCCGACCAAAGCGTTTCCAACGGCGACACCGTCGTCGTTCGCACCGCCACGCCCTACGACGTGACCGTTGACGGCAGTCAGACCGTCGCGTGGTCCACGGCCTCGACCGTCTCCGGTATCCTGTCCGCCCTGCCCGCCCAGACCTCGTCAATGGCGGCCGACCGCTCCTTCGTCCGCGCCGAAATGCCGCTGGGTGAGGGCGGTGAGACCGTCCACGTCGTCGCCGACGGGACCGTCACCGACGTCGTCGCCTCCGTCGACGAGGGCACGAGCGCGATCCTGGAGAAGGCTGGCGTCACTGCCAGTCCCATTGATCGCGTGACCCTCGAAAATAGCGGCGGCGAGACCACCGTGCGCGTGGCCCGCGTCGTGCGCGGCAAGTCCTCCACGACGACTGAGATCCCCTTCGAAACCGAAGAGCGTGAAGATCCCGAGGCCGAGGAAGGTACCGAGAAAGTCGTACAGGAAGGCGTCGCCGGCTCCGAGGTGACCGAATCCTACCAGGAGACCATCGACGGTAACGTCACCGTCGCCGCCGTCCTGACCACGACCCGCACCGAGCCGACGACCCACATCGTCTCCAAGGGAACGAAGGAAAAGAAGAAAGCCGAGGAACCCAAGGAGACCCCCGCCTCGTCGTCTGATTCCTCGTCATCCGGCTCGTCTTCGTCCGGCTCCTCTTCCGGCGGCTCGGCCACCGTCTCCGGGGACGACGCCGCCATCTGGGCCGCTATTGCCCAGTGCGAATCCGGCGGAAACCCCTCGACCAACACGGGAAACGGCTACTATGGCATGTACCAGTTCTCCCTGCCGACATGGCAGTCCGTGGGCGGCACCGGCTTGCCCTCCGACGCCTCGGCGGAGGAACAGACCATGCGTGCGCGCATGCTCCAGCAGCGCGCCGGTTGGGGCCAGTGGGGCTGCGCCTACAAGCTCGGCCTTGTCTAACGTGACTTGAGCCCCGGCAATGCTACTGTTCTAGCGTTCGCCGGGGTCCTCGCGCTAAGCTGACCAGCAGAACCAATTTTGAGTAATCGGGAGTATTGTGAGCCACCACCTGAGTAACTCGCTGAGCGCCTCCGCTGCCAGCGCCCTGCATGTCGTCGGCGGACACGTGCGCGCTTTCGCGCCCTCTCCGCGTGTTGTTCTCAGCGTCGCTACTCTAGCCTCGGCGGGAGTCCTCGGCCTGGCAGCTTTCGGCGTCACATCCTCGCATACGACTGTCATGCTCGAAGTCAACGGCGTGACCCGCCCGGTCACCGCGTGGGGCAACACAGTCGGTGACGCGCTTGAGGTCGCGAACGTGAGCGTCGGCAGCGGCGACCTGGTCCAGCCCGGCCTCGCCGAGACCGTGCACGAGGGCGACACCATCGTCGTGCGTAGCTCACGCGCGTACACCGTGACGGTTGATGGCGAGACCCGCACCCTGTGGACCACGGCCACCTCAGCCGACGGCATCCTTGCCGACGCCGCGCCCCTGGGTTCCATGGTGGCCCTTGCCGCCGACCGCTCTGCGTCGCGCGACGAGCTCACTCCGCTGGTCTCCCGCCCCCGTAACATCTTCGTGAGCGCCGACGGCACCACCCGCGAAGTCGCGGTCCGTCCTGGCCAGGACACGCGCGCGATCCTTGAGTCTGCCGGTGTCTCCGTGCACGCCCTCGACCGCGTCACCGTCGAAAATGGCACCACCGGTGAGCTGACGATCAATGTCAGCCGCGTGACCCGCGGCGAGGCCACCGAGACAGTCGAAATTCCCTTTAGTGAGACCACGACGAACAGCAACGATATGTTCGTCGGCGAGTCTCAGGTGACCACGACCGGCCAGAATGGTGTGACCACCTGGACGGTGTGGCAGGAGAAAGACGGTGATCGAGTCCTGACCTCCGTGCCGATCACCGAGCACTCCACCTCCCAGCCCGTGACTCAGGTGCGTAGCGAGGGGACGAAGGAAGTCACCCCGGCCGCCCTTGTCGCCGCCGGCATCGACCCGAAGGCCACGCTGGAGGAGAAGGAAGAAGCCGACGGCACTACCTCCGTGCGCTACCGCGCGAAGCTCGGCTCGATTTCCAGCAAGGAAGAGATCGCAGAAATCACGGGCGAATCGAAGAATGGCGACGCCGCCGCCGAGGTCGGTGACGTCCCCACGAACTACTCCGGTGAGGATCCGCGTTCCCTGGCCAGGCCTATCGTCTCGGCTCAGGGGTGGGGTGACAGCGAGTATCAGTGCCTGATCCTCCTGTGGAACCGCGAGTCGCAGTGGAACCCCTACGCCGAGAACGCCTACTCGGGTGCTTACGGTATCCCGCAGGCGCTGCCGGGATCCAAGATGGCCTCGGCTGGCGCGGACTGGCGGACCAACCCGATCACCCAGATCAACTGGGGTATCGGCTACATTAAGGGCCGCTACGGTACCCCCTGCTCCGCGTGGGCGCACTCCAACGCGGTGGGCTGGTACTGAAATGTGCTACTCTGACGCCATTCACTTAACCAGTAAATGAGGAGAGGGGCTGTCCATGGCCAAGGGGCATAAGTGTCCTTCATGCGGGCAATACACGCTTCAGCCGTACACCACGAATCAGCTACGGTGCTCCCAGTGCGACACGATCATTAAGAAGTGACTTGGTGATTGTCGTGCTATAGCGGCAATGTTCGGGTCCAACTGCGTTGGGCCCGAACTTCTTTTGGAAATGTGTCGTGCAGTGATGAATGGTTGGCGGATAGGCTCTGAAGACACGGATAGGTTGTGAACATGTGGATAGGTTATTAACCTATCCGCGAGCCACTAACCTATCCGCGAGCGCGCATCCTATCCGCGTGCTGATCGCGAATGCGGAGTGCCTGCGGCATTGCTTGACTAGCGCGCGGGCTTGTCTTCTCTCGATGATTACCCTAGAATTGGCGAATTAGATCACTTACCATCTGTTCTTTTTCTGTCAGTGAGGTCAGTATGAGGTTGAAGGGCATTCTTGCAACTGGTGCGGTCGTTATCGTTGCCGCCGTATGCTTTGTTGGTGGAGCGAACATTGGGCCGATGCTTGGTTTCGGTGCGTCGCAGCAGGAGACTGCCCCTGTCGTCACGGTGGATACGACCCTCGTGAAGAACTCTTTTGCGGATATTGGTGAACTCGCAACCGAGTCGTATGTTTTTACTCAGGTGGGCAAATACTCCGAGGAAGGAACTAAGTTCTTCGGTATGGAAGTGCCGGGTACCAGCGCTCATTACCTCATCACTTATTCGGGCGAGGTGAAAGCTGGGCTGACCGACGTGAGCCAGATTCAAGTTCAGGCTGACGAAGGAGCTCATGTTGTGACAGTCACCGTCCCCACGGTAGAGATCCTCTCCTCATCCATCGATCCAGCGTCTATCGAGACCTACGACCAGTCCTTTTCTATCGTCAATCAGATAGAGGTCGGTGAGGTGACCACTTTCCTGGCGGATCGTGAAGCTGCTGCGAAAGACGAGGCTGTCGCAAAAGGCCTGCTTGATAAAGCGCAGAATCGCTTGAAGGAAGTAGTGAAAGGGCAGGTTAACGCCGTCCTTGGTGAACGGGCTAGCGCGTATGAGGTTCGTGTGACGCTTGCAGAGGAACCCGGCGCGTGACTGACCGAGCCTCACACGGTGCCTAGCCCCGGCCTCGTGGGGCTCGTGCACTAGACTTGCCAGCGTGAGCCGATCCCCCCGTAACCAGCGCGATACGCGCCGCCGCCTCGATCCGACCCTGCCTGAGGGCGCTGTCCCCTCCGAGACGGGCCTGCTCGGTCCCCTCGAAGTGAAAGCAATCTCCGAGGCGCTCGGTATTCGCCCCACCAAGGTGCTGGGCCAGAACTTCGTGCACGACGCGGGCACGGTGCGCAAGATCGTTGCGGCTGGCGGCGTCGAAGAAGGCGACGAGGTCGTCGAGGTCGGCCCTGGTCTCGGTTCCCTGACGCTGGCGCTCCTGGAAGTCGGCGCGCGCGTGCGGGCCGTCGAGATCGACCCGCCCCTGGCCGCCGCGCTGCCCGAGACCGTGCGTGCCCGCATGAGCGAGGCCGCCGATCGTTTCCATGTCGTCACCATGGACGCCACACAGATCAGTGGGGTTGATGACTTCGGCGTGGATTGGCCCGCGCCCATGAAGCTCGTCGCGAACCTGCCATACAACGTGGCCGTGCTGGTCCTGCTCAACATGCTTGAGGCCTTCCCCTCCATCCAGGGTGTCGTCGTTATGGTCCAGGCCGAGGTCGCGGACCGCCTGGCCGCCGGCCCTGGATCGCGTACCTACGGCGTGCCCTCCGTCAAGGCTTCCTGGTATGGCTCGGTTGAGCGTGCCGGGACGATCAGTCGCTCCGTGTTCTGGCCAGTGCCCGGCGTGGATAGCGCCCTCGTGCGCCTGACCCGCTTGGAGACGCCGCGCGGCGATGACGAGCTGCGCCGCGCTACCTTCGAGGTCGCCGATGTGGCCTTCGGCCAGCGCCGCAAGACCCTGCGTGCAGCCCTGAAGAACTGGGCGGGCGGCCCCGAGGCCTCCGAGGCCCTCCTGTCCGCCGCCGGCATTGATCCGACGCGCCGCGGAGAGACCCTCTCGATTGACGAGTTCGTCGAGCTGGGGCGTGCCGTTATCGAGGCCCGAGGCCGTGGTGCCCTCGCGGCGTCGACTGCAGCCCGCTGATACATCCAGGAAGAAGGAACGCCATGCGTGAAGTGCGCGCCAGCGCGCCCGGAAAAGTCAACTTGACCCTGCGCGTGGGCGCACCCACGCCCGACGGCTACCATCCCCTCGTCACGGTTTTCGAGACCCTGAACCTGCGCGAAACTGTCACTGTGCGCACCTCTAAGGCACCCGGCGTGCGCGTTGAGACAATCGCGTACCTGCCCGACGGCAGCGTTGACGAGGCGACGACCCGTGCTATGGACGACCTGGATCCGCAGACCCACTTGGCCGTGCGCGCCGCGCGTGTCCTCCAGCGCCTCGCCGCCGCAGGCCCCTGGGCCTCCACGGCCGCAGGCCTGAGCATCCGCGTCGATAAGCGTGTCCCCGTCGCCGGCGGCATGGCCGGAGGCTCCGCCGACGCGGCGGCTGCCCTGGTGGCCTGCAACGAGCTGTGGGAGCTGGGCCTGGGCGCCGAGCAACTGCAGGCGATCGGCCGCTCGCTGGGCGCCGACGTCCCCGCCTGCCTGGCGGGCGGCATCACGCTGGGAACCGGGCGCGGGGACCACATGAGCGTCCTGCGCGAAGGGGACGAGGAGGGCCAGCACCACTGGGTCATGCTCCTGTCCCACGAAGGTCTGTCCACCCCGTCAGTTTTCCGCGAGTTCGACCGAGTCGACGCAGAGCAAGCGCCCGCCCTCGCCGAACCCTCCCCCGAGGAGGTTGCCGCCCTGTGCGCGGGACCCGAGGAACTGCGCCACTGCCTCGTCAATGACCTGCAGGCCCCCGCCCTGCGCCTGCGGCCCGAGCTGGCCGAGACTATCGCCGCGGCGACGGATGCGGGTGCCCTGGCCGTCACGCTGTCCGGGTCCGGTCCGACCGTCGCAGCCCTCGCGCGTGACGCTGAGCATGCCCACACCCTCGCGGCCACTCTGAGCGACGCGCCCACGGTCGCGCGCGCAATCCCCGCTCACGGGCCCGCCTGCGGTGCCCGCATCGAATCGACGGAGGCCATCTGATGGCGCACCTGCTCGGAACACAGAACGTCGGTGCCCTCGCGGGCTCCCGCAAGCTCCTCGAAGGGGTCACGGTCGGCCTCGACGATGGCAGCCGCGTCGGCATCCTTGGACCGAACGGCGCGGGAAAGTCCACGCTCCTGCGCATCGTTGCCGGCACGCAGGAACCCGACGGGGGAGTGGTGACTCGACGCGATGGCGTGCGCGTCGCCGTCCTCACCCAGACGGACACCCTCAACCCCGAGGACACGGTCATCGAGGCCGTTCATCCCGGCTTGGAGGAGTATGAGTGGGCCTCCGACCCGGCCGTGCGCGACATTCACGCTGGCCTCCTCGCCGACATCGACCCCGCCGCGCTCGTCGGTACCCTGTCGGGCGGCCAGCGCCGCCGCGTCGCGCTGGCCCGCGTCCTCGCGGCCACCGCCGACATCGTGTGCCTGGACGAACCCACTAACCACCTCGACGTCGAGGGCGTGGCCTGGCTGGCCGCCTACCTGAACGCCCGTTTCGCTCGCCCCGGTGCCTCTGGCGCGCTCCTTGCCGTCACCCACGACCGCTGGTTCCTCGACGCCGTGTGCGAGCACATCTGGGAGGTCGTCCCCGGCGTCGACCCGGGCGGCGACCGGG
>ERZ773018.813-NODE-813-length-17821-cov-3.871496_pt1 | contig 17821 bp, 14 predicted proteins | sample MGYA00580840_ERZ773018 | MGnify/ENA primary metagenome ERZ773018 (study PRJEB29015, sample SAMEA2738125) | human oral metagenome | biome: human oral; feature: human-associated habitat; material: saliva | place: China | collected 2256 ... | reverse complement strand
CTAGTCTTACAAGCATTGCCCTGGTTCTGATAAGTGCTTCCTCCCACTCATTCTCGGTAATGCGATCGTTTGGATTCTTCAATCCTTTGGTAAATGCCCTCATAAAAGTCATCTGAAGATCCGGTGGGAACATCTTCCATCTTTTTATGACATTCGGTTGTGCTTCTGGATCCGGTCTGTTCTTTTCGTTTGTCGGATCGTAGCAAAAAATCGGTGACAAACCGTACATATGTGCGCCCATAGAATCCGTCATTGGCAGATTATTTGTATATCTACCCTCCAAAGGATGGTCTATATAAAACAGACGGAAAAGCAATACAGCAAGGGAGAATCTGTCCGTCTGCGTATTTGGTCTCGTAGCATCTATTACAACCTCAGGAGCCATATATCTCGGCATTCCTCTTACGCCGAGATTTACAAGATTGGGAGCCACGTTATCATTATCGCAAATAAGCACATCTCCGTCCGTCGGGTTAATAAAGAAACTACCTTCGTTAACATCCTGATAGCTAAAGCCCAAGCTATGTAAGAGACGGAAGCTTTCCACAATGTTCAATGCTACTGAAATCATAACTTCATAGCTGGAAAAGCTTGCCTGGTTCAAAAGGAACTCGCTAAACTCGTGGAATTCCGGTTTACGGAGTTCCATTATGTAACCATAGCTGTTTTTATATGGCTTTGTTAGCATTATCGGCCAAAGATAATGTTCGTTAGGTGCTCCTCTATCCACATTTTTAGCAAGGTTGTCATAGAACACTTGCGGTGGAACAGGAGCTTTATACCATTTGAGGGCATACTTCTGACCTTTATAGTCAACCTTATAAACCTCACCCTGTCCACCTTCTGCGATATAGTCAAGTATGGTTATATTATCCCCTTTAATCGTTTGTATAGATTCGTTATGTGTCAATGACGGCATACACTAAAACCTCATTTCATTCTATTAACTGTTTCCATGCGTTATCGTTAAATCTCACGCCTATATCTGAAAATCCCTGCGTAAACACCTGCACAAAGGCATCCTTCAGCTGAGAGTTTTCATCATGTCTCCAGGTATCCATCGGTTCCGGATCAGCATAATAATCCAATCCGTTTTCCGAATCCGCCGGATCAAAAATGAACCGACCATTACCATAAAGTTGTCTTGCTATATTTACATCTGTTATCGGCTGTTCCAATACTCTTCTTCCGTCGTAAGGATGCTTACAGTATCTTAAGACAAACAACAACTCAGCCAAGACAAATTTATCAGCATCCATGCTCCATCGAGACTTCATATTTAAAATCTCAGGTGGCATAAATTTAACGCTATCAATATCCTGCATTAAGGCGTCCCTGTCGCCACCAGCCTTTACCTCAAAATGGCCGTTTTCAGGGTCAATCAATAACTCATGAAGGTTTATTGGTCCCACGAGGTGTGCCCCGTTGTTGTGAACAATCTCATAAAATTTTATCGTATTCAGCATTGCCGATTTCAGCGCATCATTGTTTGAGAAACGCTCTCTATGTAAATCCATTTGGTAAAGCCAATGATATAATTCTTGTTTCATTCAAATGCTTTCCTCCAACTATTTACCGTCTACGCCAATAATGGCTACTGCTTCTTCTTCTGAAAGTAGATCTTCCGGAATAATCAGTTTCTCATCGCCCGGATTAATCTCTGATGACCTGACAATTCGCCTTTTAAGATTTGCGGTCGTTTTTTCAAAAATAGTTCTTGCGGTCCTGCCATTTGAAAAGTACTCAAGTTCTTTAAGCTTTTCGAATATCGGAACGTAAATCTCTTGAATATCGTCTGCAAGTTCAAATCCGTTCTTTGTGCAGAACAATTTGAAAATCTCAAAGGTCTCTTCCGCTGTATAATCCCTGAAATGCACTTCCTCTATTCTTGAACGCATTCCGCTGTTTGACTTGTAAAGACCTTGCATATCCTTTTCGTATCCAGCGAAAATCAGACAACAAGTCTTTCTGTTTTCAGGAACATCCATGAAGGCAATAATCTGTTCAAGTGCCTCTTTCTTATAATTATGATCTGAATGTCCTTCTGCATAAGACAGGCTGTAAGCCTCATCGATGAAAAGGACGCTATTCTTTGACTTTTTCAGTAGTTCATATGTTTTCTTGTCCGTTTCACCAACATACTGCCCGATCAGATCCTTAGCAGTGCACGAATAGAAATTCGGTGTCTTAACAATCCCCAGCGAGTGGAGACATTCGGCAAAGAGTTTAGCACTTGTAGACTTTCCGGTTCCCGGATTTCCCACAAAGAAATAGTACCCCGGTCTTATCGAACTTAAATCTCCACCGCTTCTTTGTGCATATACAATCTCTTCCTGCTTCTGTATTATGATATCCTTCAGATCAGACATTCCTATCTGTTCATTAAGTTCCTTCATAATGTCTTCCAGAGTCTTAGGATTAATCTGATCCTCTACGGATTTAAGAAGATCCTCCGGAATATCTTCCAGTGTATATTCATAGCGATCTATCGATGGATCGTCATCAGCGTATACCCTTTCAAGATGCAGATGCTTCATATCCTGGAACATCTTTTTTACTTCTCCGGCATTGCCAAAATCGTCGCCTCGCACCTCATATTTTCTTTTAAGTATCAATGCAACCCTATCGTGAGCTTCATCTGTAATGGTACATCCTTGCCCTTTTAAGGTTCTGTCAAATATCTCTAACAACTGATCCGGTGTATAGTCCGGGAAATTAACTATTCTCAGTCTACGCTTTAAACCGGCATTCATTTTCAGAAACTCTTCGACCTTATTCGAGTACATACCAAAAATCATTTTAAAATCATTGGCGTTTTCGGTCATTTTGGTCATCATCGCTCCGATGATTTCGTTTCCATATGAAGATTCGCTAATCTGGTATGCTTCATCTATATACAAAACCTGATTGTGGTCTATTGCTTCCTGAATAGCCTCCAATGTCTTTTTCTTGGATTCCCCTACATGTTCACCTATAAGGTCTGAGGCATCCTTAAACAATGTCTCCGAGCCTCCGAGAACTTCCATCAGATGATAAAACTGTCCTATCATCTTACCGACCGTGGTTTTACCTGTTCCAGGGTTTCCTGCAAAGATATAATGATCTGGATACTGTTCGGGCTTGATTCCTCTCTTTTTACTGTCAATCGTATCTAGAACTTCGAATCTGATGTTGCGGAACAGGTTCTTTATGAAGCCCATTCCCACATACTGATCAATCTGGGCATAAATATCATCGATTGATGAAACTCCATGCTGCACGAAGTATTTCTGCGAATCCCCAAAGTCGTCCGCAATGATTATTCTTTTCTCATCATCGCGAAGACTGCATTGCATTTTAACTTCCTTAGATAACGCAACAATATCCCTTGCGTTACCAAAATCAGCACGATTTCTCTGGTTATACAGATTCTTGAAAAAAAGTTCTAAATCCAGAGTTGTTCCCTGTCCCTCTTCTTCACCAGTAAATGAATAGCCGTCTTTTCTGCAGTCATTTTCAAATATCTCCTGAAGAAGCTCGGGTTTATAATCTTCGATGGTTAAAATATTATTCTTACTGAAGCGACTCCTTAAACCGGAGTTCATTTCAAGAAGTTCATCCATTGGCTCCGGATATCCTGCCATTATCATGCAGAATCTGTAGCGATCCGGATTAGTCATGATCGGAACCAATGTGTCAATTGCTTCCTTAGGATAGTTATGGTCATCTCCCTTTTCATTAAGCGAATACGCATCGTCTATAAACAAGACTCCATCCTGTGCTCTTTCAACGCACTCTGTAGTCTTAATAGCAGTTCCACCCACATACGCATCGACAAGATCATCCCTCTTTGCTTCAATAGTTGTTCCTTTTGCGAGTATTCCCTCATTATAAAAAATCTGTCCAATTAGCCGGGCAACTGTAGTTTTACCAACTCCAGGATTTCCTCGAAGTATAAAATGCGGAACCGGATAGCGGAATCCCGAATCCGGAACGCTGTCGATACGTTCATTGGAGTAAGGTCTGTCTTTCCTGTCTGGTTCAACAGTAATCTTCCCTTTCTTCTCGGCAGCATCACGCTTTATGTGATAATCTCTGATTATTTCATCTATCCTTGAAGCTACGCTCTCCCACCCCTTTGTAGATCTAAGCTTCTTAAGAGGATCGGACTCATCTACTTTCTTATATCTGCTGTATATTTTTTTTACATCTTCTTCGGCCAACTCCACGTATGTATCCGGAGAGACTAACATAAACTCAGTAATAGAATTAAAAATAGCGTGAAGATAGCCAGACTTATTAACATCTCTGTCTGCCTCTCTGCTCAAATACATAATTGCGGATGCTATCTTCTTTCTTTTCTTGTTCTCGAAAGTCAGGAATTTACCGTTATTGCCCATAATACGAAGATAGTCCATCAAATGAAGAATCTCATCAAGATTAGGCAATCCGATTTCTAACGCAGTTCCTCTGTTAACAGTTCCGTCATCATTGAAAAATCTATTCTTCAAGACATAGCCGTTTTCCATTCCCTCAAACATCTTATTGAGATCTGTTCTGGCCATCTGCGGCGCAAGGAAAATACAAATGTTCTGATTGCCATTAGCACTGTATTCATCCCAGAGATGAGAAACAAGCTCCAAATATGGCTGAAGCGGTGCCGCGTGATCAGTAAAGAAATCCTGAAAGAAGGCAAACACCACAGCTGACTTAACACTTTCGTCAGCCATAATTTTCTTTGCATCCTCAAGAAATTCTACTGGCGTAATTTTAGGTTGCTTGTATACGAGTTTTTTGCTGTCATATCCAGTCTGAGGTTTACTGTCATTCTTCTCTACATTGTTGTTTTGAGAAGCACTCGAACCATTAGCCGTGACTTGTTCGTTAGCAGTCTCTGTCGTAGCTGTATCCGTCTTCTGCGCAGCGACAGAATGAGGTGCCATTATTCGCCTGCGTTTTTTAGGTTTGTTCTCAACTTGCTGCGTCTCAACTGCTCCGGTACCATCTGCCAGAGCGGGTTTGTTCTGTCCTAGAACACTTTCCCTCATATCTTTGTTCTTATTGATGGCTCTAACTGCGCTCTCGTCATCTAGCACAAATTTTCCAAGATTCTTTGCACCTGAATAAAAGACAATCTGCTGGTATCCCAGGCTTTTCAGATAACCATCCAAAAACATGCGGAAATTATCCTTCTGGAGATTTTTTGAAATAAACATATCATCCAGATGACCATATATAAGGAATATTTTGTTTAAATTGCTTTTTTCAAGAATAGAACTCATCGCAATCCCTATACCTTCAATCTATCTCTAAGCTCTGTCTTGGTTGAGAGCTTGTTTTTAGTGTGTTTCTTGCAACTCAAGCTGATTCTTGCCCCAGGCGTATTTTCACAGATCACCTGCTGAACAGAATCCCGATAATATTGTTTACGCTCCTCATTTGTTTCATCGCCCTTGAGCTGATCTATTTCTAATCTGGTCTGAACATCTCCGTTTTCCATAAGCTCGGGAGCCAAGGTTACAATAATCTCTTCACCTGTTGTCTCATTGGATAACCCGATGTGGAGTGTTCCATCATGACGATCTTCATCATATGAGTATCCGGTGAATTCGAAGTTATGCTCCTCAAAGAAATCTACAATCTGTTCGCTGACATTCTGTCTTGAAAATGCATTGTTCATGTTCAGGACACCTTTATAATAGGTTGTAGCAGCAGCCGGATACAGTTTATTACTTAATGTATCAACATACCCCTTCATCTGTTCAATCGATATGCTATCGGCCTGTTCAGATTCCAGAAAGGCTTTAATTTCCCGAACCTTTTTCAGCAAATAATCAAACTGATTTGTTTCATCCTGAAGACGATCCGTGTAATCAGCTATTCTAATTCCTACTACATCATCTTCAAGAGTCTTTCCGGTTTTACTCTCTACTTCTGCCTTTGCCTCAGCAGTAATGAATTCCTGATGAGTCAAGAAAGCTTCAAGCTCAGCACTTAAGGAAATCGCAAGGGCATGGTAATTATCAAATTCCTGCTGTTTACAATCAGCCTTGTATATCTCCTCTATTGTCTGCAACGCAGTATCTTTTGCTGAGGCTATGGCTGCTTCATAATGCCCATGATTAAACTGAGTAATTGCATCATTCAAAGCTCTTTGTAATTCGTGAAGAGCTTCGCCTGAGAATCTGGCTCCATCATAATCCTTCTGAAGCGATTCTATTAAAGTCTTAGCTTCTTCAAGATACTGTTCAGCAAATTCTCTTGCCTTAGCTTCCTTCGCCTGTATATCTGCATTTAATTGTTCAAGCTCATTAAGATATGTAGCGTACTGTCTGTTGATTGTATCGGTGATTGTTGCCATGCTAAGTTGAATCTGTTCATGGTAATTCCGAACAAAATTATCCTCGATCTCCATCAGCCGCCTTGATACTCCCTCTCTGGACGTTCTCATATTGGCTAAGTACTGCTGATATTTCGCAGGATCATTAGGATCAGCCCATCGCTGCATCTCAGCGCGATGAGAGCTCATAACAGACATCATTTCATTTGAAGCCTGCTGATTAAGTCTCACCTGCTCATTCATGTTCGATGCCAAAGTACTTCTGAACGAACCAATGGTATCATTGATTCCGCTTCGCATTATTACCTCGCGTTCACGCCTACGAGCCTCAGCACGCCTCGCAGCTGCATTTGCGCCGGCATTAACTGCTGCAGCTCCACCTGCAATAACAGCTCCACCAACCAGAACTGCTCCGACAACCGGCAATGCAAATATAGCCAAGGGTAATAATACTAATCCGCCTGCTTCTCCACTCATAATAAAATCCTCCTATTTTGCTCTTTCTTGAATTCTTCTCTCAATCAACTTGCCGGTCGCACGAAGCTCCAAATTAGGATTCAATGTAAGATCCGAAACATTATTTGTAAATGTGACAATTTCATCTGCATCCTCTAATTCCAGTGCTTCCACGATGTGATTAAATATCTGTCTGGCATAGTCAAGGTCTTCTGCACCTTCAAAATCTATATATAGGATAAATCGATTTTCGACATCCGTATTCTTCTCATATGGCACGATATACAACATGATCCTTGTTCCCATAGAGTTTTCAAAGATTATTTCTAACCAGTCTCTTGTATCAACTAGGTCATATCCGGAGCCATATTGCATCTCCATATACTGTTTATAATCAATCTTCTCTAGCTTATCTCCTTCAACAGGACGAAAGCCTCCGATGTCCTCCAGCCATTCAAGATTCAACTCATCTACAAAGTAATCAATAATGATTTCTCCCCATTCACTCCTTTGACACGAGGCTTTGTATCGATTCTTATAAACCAGCTTCATATGATTGAATCGTTCTGAAAGCTGATCCAGTTCTTTTATGTATTCCTCTATCTTTTCTGTATCAACACTATCTATAGTCTTGAGGTAAACAATCTCACCGTTTTTCTCAACTTTTCCTATTTCATTACCCATCTCGGCAATTCGATTTGAAAGATCACCGTATTCCCCCTGGCTCCAATAGTTTATTTCTATTCCAATCCTTTTTTCTTGTTCCTTATCCGGTTTCCCGGAACCGTTTATCTCGTCAAACCAAGCCTTTATTTCATCTTTCAGCTGAAGATGAAGCAACCCTGTCCTGCTTTTCCATAAGTAATACTGTCTTTGCCACTCTGCATAAGCTTCATCCGTATCAAACTTAAGTCTGCTCAGACCTGTCCTTGTTGATATCGCAATGGCAATTGTTGCTTCAAAAAGGCTTGCTTTATAAAGAGTCCTTCCCTCACAAATTGCTGTATAGAAGGAGTTCAGTCTTCTTGGATAAAACTTGTCTTGCGGTAGTCCTTCAACCTCCTTATACAATAAGGCGGTCTCAGTCATGTACTTATCTGCCTCTTGTTTGCTTACTTTAGCCTTATTTTCTGTACTCTGTCGCAGCTGGGTAATAAGCTCTTCCATTTCACGAGATTTTTCCAGCCACTCTTGTTCTTTTTCCCTTGTACTTGCAAGAAGATTCTGATACTGCATATCCATCTGCAGCTGCTCATTTTGAATCTCCTGGTCTACGCTATTCTGATATTGTCTTAAAAGCCTTTCATACTCTTGTTGAACTCTAGCGTCATGCGCATCAAGAGTCGTTCTCATTTGCGCTTGATATTCATCAAGCTGCCTGCGATTATCAGCTACTAACTGTTGCCTGATCCGGTCAGCTTCTCTTTTCTGCTGTTCGACCTGTCTCTGCAGCTGATTAATCTGCCTTTCCAGCGTTCTAAGATCCGTCGCCATCCATTACTCCTTCTTACCGACTTTCAAAGCTTTCTCAATTTCATCAGACTTATTCTGCTGGGCTGTAACAAATAGCCTGATTTGCTCCTCCACTCTTTGAACAAGCTCATCGGTCTGTCTGAGAAGATCTTCTATTGGGACCAAATCCTTATCCTTATAAAACTCCAATATGGACTGATCTACTGTATACCGACCCTTTATTTCATCTATGTCAGCCTGAAATTTTGAATAGTCTTTGTCATATTCACGTTGTGATATCTCAAGATGCGAAATAAGCGAGCTCTTGCTATCAGAAAGCTGCCTTGAACGGTTTTCCAATTCCGCAATCTGCTTTTCCAGCTTTTCAACTTCCTGTGCTGTCCGGTCATTATTTTGTTGAAGGTTTTGAACTTTTTCTCTCCTATCACGAATGCCTTCCGTTTCCACATAAGGAACCGAGAACCCCGAAACACTACCGGATGGTTGTGAACTCTGTTCTACTGATGGGCTCTGTTGAAAGTCGAACGGCGAAGAGCTATAACCTACATTTTGTTCGATTGATGGTTCATCGCCCCCCTCAGGGGGTAATTGTGTTTTTGGAGCATTCTGGTTTGCAGTCTCCTGTCTGGATCCAGCTGTTGGAAACATATCAGCAAAAAGCGGCATCGCACCACCAGATGCATTCCCTGTTTGTTGCTTCCTATTATTATTCTGCTGAGGTACTAGTTTGGGTTCTTGATCGACAACTGATTCATTCTCGCTATTAAACCCACCAGTAAAGATATTTGCATCATCAATAGGATTCACAACATTGGAAGGCTTTGAAGCAGATGAATCTGCCGAAGGCTCCGAAGTGCTTGAAAATGATCCTCCAAAGAACTCTGGGATACTTTCTTCCTGTTGAACCTTCTGCTCTTCTTTTTTTACCTCTAGAGCATTGTCCTGATCGGTAACTTCCTTGCCCTCCACATTGACTTTATACACACGCATACCGGCAGGATTCAATTCCAGTTTTGTCTCACCTGCCTGAAATGTTGATTCATCTCCGGCGGAACCGTCTTTTCCAGTAATGCTCATATGAAAAGACTCACTACTATTTATCCTAAAGTACGCAGGACAACCTACAATATTGGGGCAAAATGTAATGGTGTTACTCTCACTGTTCTCTTTGATGACAAAATTATTAAATCTATATTCAGCGCCACCTGTTCGCAGATCAGTTAAACTGACCTCCTTGTTGTCGCTCTCAAGCCAAATTAGGAATTGGGCATTTTTACTTTCAATTACTTCTTTATATAGCCCAAAGCTAACACTGTCTTTTGAATTCCACTCAAATTGCATCTCTATTCCCATCTGCTTTCTTTTTGAACTGTCTCCAAACATCTATACCATTCTTGGATGGAACACCCACCATATAAACATTGTCTTTCTCAACATCTATTTCTATGTTCCTTTTGTCTGTTCCATTGTAGTAATCTTCATAGACATACTTATAACGGTCTGTCATCAAGTGTATCTTCTGATTTGACGAACCTCTATAAGGCTTGCCGTCATCCAACTCCTGCATATAATGTCCATCAATCAAGATGTCTATGTGTTGTAGAAACCGTTGTACTCCGAAGTCATCATTTTTTTCCAGATCGTCTTTCAAAAATCCAGTATATACAATTACCCCGTAATCTTGCTTTGCCTTTATATGATCAAGCATCGTGGCAAGTTCCCCAGATTGCAGGAACGGTTCTCCGCCGCTAATAGTGATTCCTTCTGTATCAGTAACCTCAAGGAAAGCCTCACTTAAATCTGCTGGTGAAAATTCTTTGTATGGACCAGCGTTCATTTCCTTTGCCAGACATCCCTTGCAGGAAAAGCAACACCCGTGAACCCATAACGCAGATCTTGAATACGGTCCAAGAACCGATGTTCTTTCAATGTAATGTGAGATCTTCATAAATCCATAGCCAACAAATCAGAGCATGACTTCTGGAAATCTCTTCTGATTTCCAGAAGTTACCTCCGGTCAATAAAACTACATTAGCAGTGAAGCCCATAATTCCTTACGATTGTTGCAAGTCCACCCTGGTATCCCTGAGCAACCGCATTGAATTTCCATACTCCGTTGTGTCTGTATATTTCGCAGATAACAAGTGCTGTTTCAATTGAAAACTCCTCAGCCAGGTCAAAGCGAAGCTGATCTTCGCCAACCGTATCAAACTCATTCGCAAGTTTTGCAACTCTGATATATGCGCTTGATACCTGACCAAAATTCTGATGATTAATTTCCGCATCGTTAATCGAAACACAAACTGCTATCTTTTCAATCTCAGAGGGTATTTTTGTAAAGTCAATGATAATCTGCTCATCATCACTATTGCCATCACCACCTTGGAGCTCATCGCCCTGATGTACAACTGCATCATTTCTGCTTCTTAAATTATTATAGAAAATGAAATCCTCATCTTTCAGACACTTTCCATTTGCCCCTAGAAGAAAAGCAGAAGCATCTAAGTCGAATTCCACTCCATCATATTGATTGGTCTGCCATCCCAGTCCAACCAAAGCCAATTTCATACTGTTGTCGAGGGTTACTCTCTGTCCTTTTTGCAGATTAACAGCCATTTTTCTTCCTCCTGTTTTATTGATATTTGTCTACAAGTGCCTGTAAGCCACCTGAATAGCCTGCGCCAACTGCGTTAAACTTCCATTCTCCATTATGCCTATAGATTTCACAGACAAGTAACGCCGTCTCGATTGAAAATTCTTCACCAAGATCAAATCTAAGTTGGTCTTCACCTACCGTATCAAACTCGTCGCTAAGCTTTGCGACTCTAACAAAAGCATTAGAAACCTGCCCGAATGTCAATCTATTGGTCTCATCATAAATAGTAACGCAGATTGCAATCTTCTGAATCTCGTCAGGAATTTTGCTGAAGTCGATGACTATTACTTCATCATCTCCCTCTCCTGCACCGTCACGGTTATCACCTTTATGTACAACCGCACCGTTTCGAGTCGTGAGATTGTTATAAAAAACGAAATCAGAATCCGTAATCAGTTTGTCATTAGCTCCCAGCAAAAAAGCTGAAGCGTCCAAATCATAACTTCCACCCGTATCAAACTGGTTGACATCCCAGCCAAGTCCAATAAGTGCCAGTTTCATCGAGCCATCCAGGCTCACTCTCTGACCTTTCTGTAAGTTAATCGCCATAAAGCACCTCCTTATTTATACATTACAGTTAATTCATCCACATGACTAGCGCTTTGAACAGGCTGTCCTATTGCGTTAAACTTCCACTCTCCGTTATAGCGATATATCTCTCCAACAATTAGTCCCTCCATACCGTAATAGTTGCCGGAAAGATTGTATCTACAGATTTCACTGTTCTTGTCCATATCGACCAATCTTATAAACGCATTTTGAATCATTCCAAAGTGCTGTTTACGCTCATGTGCTTGGTAGATGTTAACGACAAAAACAATTTTTCCAACCGTTGAGCTTACCTTGCTCAGGTCGACCATTATCTGCTCATCATCTCCCTCTCCAGCACCTGTCAGGTTATCACCCTGATGAACAATAGAGCCGTTACTCAGCTGAAGGTTGCGGTAATATACGAGATCCATATACTTACCATCACTGTCGCAAAGGATCGCTGATGCATCACAGTCGATATCCGCAGGTTTCCACTTGAAAAGACCTAAAAATCCTCCACCGGAACTGCTCTGCTGTGCTTCGTCCCATCCAAGGCCTACCATGATATGCTTAAGACCGGTGCCGCCTTTTGTCAGATCAATCTTCTGACCTTTTTGCAAATTAATGCTCATTGATTTCCTCCTATTTTCTAAACATAAAGATTAAGTAGCGACTGCAATCTGCTTGCTTCCTTAACCGGTTGTCCAATTGCGTTAAATTTCCATTCGCCGTTATATCGGTAAATTTCTCCAACCACCATGCCAGTCATCCCAAAGTAGTTCTCGGAAAGATTAAACTTGCATATCTCTGAGTTGTTTGTCAGATTTACGAGCCTTATAAACGCGTTCTGAATCATGCCAAAATGCTGCCCTCTGACATTTGCATCATAAATATTGACAACAAACAATATCTTTGCCACATCTGCAGGAACTCTGGTTAAATCCACCATTATCTGCTCATCATCACCATCTCCAGCACCGGTTAAGTTGTCGCCCTGATGTTGGATTGCTCCACTGTAATGAGACAAATTCCCAAAATATACACAGCAGTCATTGGTCTCATTGCCATATAGTTTTCCGTTTGCATTAAGCAGGATTGCAGATGCATCGCAATCAATATCTTGTGTCTGCTGTTGTGGCTGAGACTTGAAAAGTCCGAAAAAACCACCACTCTGCTGTGGTGCAGGTTGTGCCTCATCCCATCCTAATCCGACCATAATACGGCTAAGTCCGCCACCGCCCTTGGTAAGATCAATCTTCTGACCTTTCTGTAAGTTAATACTCATTTATGCAACCTCCTTTATAGAACAAATATTTTGTTATTAGTCTTTTCTTCCGGGTGTCCATCTCATGTTCCAGCCGTATGCCTGATCAAGAGCTTGATGCTCCGGATAGAACTGAATGATTTTTTCAACACTAAATGTCTCATTATTCACATTTTGGAAGAGTGCCAATCCGCACATTTTCTGAGATGAATTAAATGTATCCATCTTTACAATAATGTCTTCAGCGCCGGGATACTTTATTGTTACAACAGCATCTGCCTGTTGCCAGTTTGCAACACCCTCATAAATAAAGGTGTATACAAGTATTCTCCAAATCTGAGACACCATGTTTCCGTTAATGCGAAGGTTCTCCCCCCCCAACAGAATCACCTGTTCTATCGTCACCGTCTAATGAAATGAAAGGCGGATTAGTAAGGAAGCCAAAAGCATTACCTAATGCCTGTACAGCACCTTTTCTTCCATCATTCAGTTCATAGAGACATACAAGATCAAGGTCTATCCCGGAAGTTCCCCCACCAAACAACCCCTTTAGGAATCCCTGATTTGCCGGCTTAGAATTCCAGTTAAGGTTTACCAGAATCTCTCCTAACCCAGATGATGGGGATGACTTCTGCAAATTGATTTTCTGACCTTTCGATAAGTTAATAGCCATGCTACTGCTCCTCCTGTCTCTTCTTTAATTATTTGCTCTTTGTTAATGTTTTTCTAAGTAAATCCACAGGAATCATAGTGAATGCCAGAGCAATTACTAAAAGCCAACCTGTAACTCCAAAAGGCGTACAGCTAAACATTGACCCTATCCACTTAAAAGCTTCTAACGGAATCAGTGCTGCATTAACTATTAAGGCCTGTACCAGCACGATTATGATCCACACCTTCATAAAACCAGGATTGTCTTTTAATCCTTTGAAGATGCCATATCCGTTGTCTCGAACATTGAAACCATTAAACAATGCTGCTACTACAAAGAGAACAAAGTACGCTGTGTACAGTTTTTCCTGCGATCCTAATATTTCAGCAAAAACTGGCAGTTTGAGGAAGCAGAAACTGATGAATGTCATCCATACAGCCATAATGCCAATCTGAAGAGCCATTGATTTACTTACTATGCTCTCATCTCTGCGTCTCGGCTTCTCCTTCATGTATTTCTCAAGAGCGGGCTCATTACCAAGCATTATCGCTCCCAAGCTATCCATAACCAAGTTTACAAACAGCAGGTGCGTTACCTTCAGTGGTTCAACAATTCCAAAGAATGGGCTGATTGCACTGACAATAACGGCTGCTACATTTATTACAAGCTGGAACTTACAGAACTTTAATATATTGTTATATATAGTTCTTCCATAAAGAATTGCATCCTTAATGGATCTGAAATTGTCATCAATGATAACAACTTCTCCGGCTTCTTTTGCCGCTTCAGTTCCACTTCCCATTGCAAATCCGACATCCGCTCTCTTAAGAGCAGGCGAGTCATTAACGCCATCTCCAGTCATTCCCACTACCAGATTCATCTCCTGGCAAAGCTTCACCATACGCGATTTATCTGTCGGCAAGGCCCTGGCAATAACTCGTATATCTTTAATGATAGCCTTTACTTCATCATCACTCATAGAATTCAGCTGAGCTGAAGTAAGCGCCCTGTCGGTATCAGCTTTCATCAAGCCTGCATCTTTGGCAATCGAAACTGCGGTCTCTAAACGGTCACCCGTGATCATCACTACCTGAATTCCAGCATCCTGAACTTCTTTGATTGCTTCTTTTGCCTCAGATCGTACATCATCTCGAATTGCTACAAGACCTATAATTACAACATCGTCATTAATAGTGTCTTCTTTGAAAGGACTGTCAGAATATCCAAACGCCAGAACTCTCATGGCTCTGGAAGCATATTCATTAATCTTTTCATTTAAAACATCAGGGAACAGATCAACGACATTACCATTCGCATCCAGACCCTTTTTAGCAACACTTACGAACTTTTCAGGTGCACCTTTATAGAATACTTGCTTTAATTCCCTGATCTCCACTTGACTAAACTTATTTGCCGAATTAAAGCCTTGGGACAATCCCACGCTATAATCAGTAGCCTTATCTGTACCGCCTGCAAGGAATCTATACTGTTCTTCGCCAAGAAACCTCATCAATGCCTGGTCAGTGGCGTTTCCGCCAATGACTTTATGCTGACCGTCAAACATAGATGCCGTATTCTTACCTATAGCAATATCAACCAGGGATTTCACTTTTCCGTGTTTTTTCATTTCATCCAATGGTATACTTGCGCCATCAGATGTAAAAAACTCTACAACTTCCAAACTTCCCTTAGTGATAGTTCCTGTCTTATCGCTGAAAAGAATATTTAATGATCCGGCAGTCTCAATACCTACTGCCTTACGAACTAGCACATTGTGATCAAGCATTCGACTTGTGTTCTGCATAAGAACCAGCGAAATCATTAATGGCAATCCTTCAGGAACTGCACAAACTACTATCAAGATAGCCAGCGAGACTGCCTCGATAGTATTCATCAAGATGTTGCTCCATCCGGTAGCTGCATATCCGCTGAATCCGCCAGCCTTAATTACGAAGTAGGCCATGTACAGAATTACAATAACCACTGCCGATACATAACCAAACACTGAAATCTGTTTAGCCAATTTGGAAAGCTTAACCTTTAACGGTGAATCCGGCTCTTCATCCTGCATATCTTCAGCCATTCTCCCCATCATGGTCTTCAGGCCAACTTTTCTTACATCTAAGATTCCCTCTCCGTCAAAAACCACAGCCCCTCTAAATAGAGAGTACTTATCAACAAATGTTTCCCCCGTCAGCTCCTCTGGAAATGCTGTCTCTAAATTAGTAGCGAATTTCTTACACTCTTCCGCCTCACCATTGAGTACAGAATTGTCAACCCTGAGATCACCGTCTACCAGTAATCCATCCGCAGGAATCTTATCCCCTGCTTGGAGGATAACCTTGTCACCTACAACAACATCATCAACTTCAATAACAGAAATAATTCCGTTTCGATATACTTTACATGTATCTTTTTTTGTACTATCTTTCAGTTCTCTGTATTTCGTATCGCTTGCGACCGCTGTTTTAGCCGTAACAAATGCCACAATCAACACAGCAACTATCGTTCCAATGGGCTCATAGATCTCAGCGTGTCCCAAAAAGAACATGACCAGCATAATCACAACAATTGCGAGCAATATCCGAATCATCGGGTCACTAAACGTCTCCTTGAACTCATCCCAGAACGTGGTGGGCTCTGAGTCTGGGATAGCATTTGATCCCTCTCGCTCTCGTGATTTTAGTACCTCATCATCAGTAAGACCGGTAAACTTCATTTTTGCATTCCTCCTATATGTTTTCTTCTTCGATTGGTAATTCCATAACCATCTCGATTCCCTCTGATAACCCTTCTATTTCATTTAACATCTTGTTTGTGTTTCCATTATTTTGAAAGTACGCAATCAATGCAAGAAATGTTGTCCAGGCTATTTCCCTCTTACCAGTTTCAAGCGAGCTATATGTCTGTCTTGAAATACAAATTTTCTTGGCAAGCTCCCCTGTGAGATTCGTGCCTTTGCTCTCAACACAGATAGTTCATTTCTAAGTAGTTCTGTCATCTTATTTTTTATATTGTCAGTTTTCTCTGTACCCAAAGTCGTACCTCCCTTTAATTATACTTAACTAACAATTTTACCTGCTTCTTTGGACTTTCACGCACTATTCATCTTTGCCAAAAGAATTTAAATCCGCACAATGTCGCATATTTTGACTCACTCCTACATATTATTCAATTAAAATGAGTTTCATTTTTCCTAGGGTGCTTTACTCTACGAAAAAACCGCCATAACCCTTGACATAGCTAGGCTCTGGAGGCTTTTTGACTGCTTATTTTGATGGCTTATTTTGTGGTCAAAAGCTTGGAAAGCAGATTCATGTTCTTCTGCTTGAGCTCCATAGACGGATGCACGTATCTGTTCATCGTGATATTGACGCTGGCGTGTCCAAGAATCTCGCTCAGGCTCTTGACATCAAAGCCTAGCTCGACACATCTGGTAGCAAATGTGTGGCGGAGAGCATGAAAATTGACATCGTTGATGCCGCATTTCATGGTGATTGCTTTGAATCGGTTTTCCATATTGCGAGGTTCAACATAGCGATGAACCATCCCGGTAAGCAAGTAAGCATTATCCGACTTTTGAAGCATCCGGAGCAATTGACTGATTTCATCTGGAACTGGGATCTTGCGGATAGAGCATTCACTCTTCGGTGGAAGAATTACAACCGTGGTTTTTTTCTCCGAACTGCCTTTAGTCTGGATTCTTTGCATAGTCTGATGGATATACAGGCATTGCTCCTCAATAAGGATATCTGCCCATGTTAAAGCGCAGATTTCACCAATCCGTAAACCCGTATAGAGGCAGAGCAGAATCCCCATGTTACACGGCGTCAAATGCTCCTGTAAATAGCCGCTCAATCGTTGCTGTTCCGCTCTGCTCAGTATTCGCATAGGCTTTTGAGGCTGCTTGACAGAAATATCCTTGATATCTGTGGTAGAGATACCCCTCTCCTTTGCTGCGTACTCTAGGATATTCCTCATCAATGAGAGAATACTGTTAACCGTCTTTGGTGCTAACCCCTCGGCTTTTGTGCCTCCACTTGTCAGAAGTTCCCGGCTCCATTGAGTTATATCAGAGCGCGAAATGTCAGAAATCAATCTGTCCCCATAAATAGGCAACAGATATAGATCTAACAAGTTCGTATACTTTGCAATACTTGATGCCTTAAGCTGAGGAACCTTCAATAGAAGCCATTCGTTTGCGAGTTCGGCAAAAAAAATGTTGGGAATATTAACGGATGTAGCGCCTTCAGAGGACGCAATATCCAGTTTTTGTTCTGCTTCATCGTAAGTCTTTCCAAATACGTATCCGTAGTGGGTTTTCCCAGCAATCCGCTCTTTGATAAATCGTCCTTCCCATCGTCCGTCTTTTCTTAGGTAAATATTTTTTCCCTGTTTTGGCATGTTTGTCACCTCCTTCCGAGTGCCATTTCGACGGAAGACAGGCGGTTTTGACTCTATTATACAAGG
>ERZ773018.811-NODE-811-length-17841-cov-5.086866_pt1 | contig 17841 bp, 15 predicted proteins | sample MGYA00580840_ERZ773018 | MGnify/ENA primary metagenome ERZ773018 (study PRJEB29015, sample SAMEA2738125) | human oral metagenome | biome: human oral; feature: human-associated habitat; material: saliva | place: China | collected 2256 ... | reverse complement strand
TATCAGTGAGGAGCATGCAGAGACGGTCGATACCGATTCCCAAACCACCTGTTGGAGGCATACCGTATTCAAGGGCTTCAATGTAGTCATAGTCGATGCCTGTTGCTTCGTCGTCACCGAGTTCTTTAGCAGCAGCTTGTGCTTCGAAACGTGACAATTGATCGATTGGGTCGTTCAATTCGGTGAAGGCATTTCCGTACTCTTTGGTCATGATGAAGAGCTCGAAACGGTCAGTGAAGCGTGGGTCTTCTGGGTTTTTCTTAGCCAATGGAGACACAGCAACTGGGTGACCGTAAACGAAGGTTGGTTGAATCAATGTTTCTTCAACGAATTCTTCGAAGAAGGCGTTGATGATGTGACCAACTTCAGTGTAGTGTTTTTCAACTGGAACATTCTTTTCTGTAGCGATTGCTTTGGCTTCATCCAAAGTCATGTCTTGCCAGAAGTCAACACCAGTGATTTCCTTGATTGCGTCAACCATGTGGATGCGTTTGAATGGTTCGTTGATCTTGATTTCAGTTCCTTGGTAGTTGATAGGTCCATCACCTTTAACCGCTTTAGCAGCGTGTTGGATGATACCTTCAGTCAAGTTCATAATATCGTGGAAATCAGCGTAAGCTTGGTAAACTTCGATAGATGTGAACTCGGGGTTGTGAGTGGCATCCATACCTTCGTTACGGAAGATACGTCCGATTTCGTAAACACGTTCCATACCACCAACAATGAGACGTTTGAGGTGGAGCTCAGTCGCGATACGAAGTACCATGTCGATGTTTTGTGCATTGTGGTGAGTAATGAAAGGTTTAGCAGCAGCACCACCAGCTTCATTGTGAAGAACAGGTGTTTCGACTTCAAGGAAACCTTGAGCATCTAGGTAGCGACGGATTTCAGAAATGATTTTTGAACGTGTGACAAAGCGGTCAAAGCTTTCACGGTTAGAAATCAAATCGAGGTAACGTTTACGGTAGATGGTTTCAACGTCTGAAAGTCCGTGGAATTTCTCAGGCAATGGACGAAGGGCTTTAGACAAGTGTGTGATATGAGTAGCTTTAATAGAAAGTTCTCCCATATCTGTACGCATAACTTCACCTTCGACACCGAGGAAGTCACCAAGGTCAGCTTTCTTGAAGATTTCGTAGTTTTCTTCACCGACAGCATCTTTACGCACGTAGATTTGGATTTGACCATCGCGGTCTTGGATGTGGGCGAAGCCAACTTTACCTTTACCACGTTTAGTCATCAAACGACCTGCGATAGTAGCAGTTTCGTTGATTTCGTGCAATTCTTCTTTTGTTTTGTCAGCGTATTTTTCTTTTAATTGACCAGATGTAGCTGTGCGTTCGAATCGCTTACCAAAAGGATCGATTCCTTGTTCAGCCAAGGCCGCCATTTTTTCACGACGGACAATCTGTTGATCGTTCAATTCTTCCATGTGTTGATTTGACATGTTAGTCCTCCATAAAATAGTCGTAATTATTGTATCATAAATCATCTTCTAAAGATAGGACAAATGATTAAATGTCAGATAAATAAAGATAGGATTTGTCTATTTTTAGGACAAATCGTTAACTAGCATTAATCTTCGATTAGAAAGTTATAGAATTTATTGACAAATATAATAAAAAGGGTGTACAATAGCAAAGTAAGTTTCGTATGTTATAAGGAGGAAATACGATGAAAAAGAAAAATTATGTTAGTAAAGCCGTGATGCTTGGCGCTTTACTAGCACCTATTGGGATGCCTACGGTATCTGTGTTAGCAGATAGCTTTTATCAAAATCAAACGAGTGCCCACGCTGCTGATATTACAAACTGGATTGCCAGCACACCTGAACAAATTACAAATAATTTGACAACTCAGAACATCAATCCACAGCAGTTAGATGGCCAACAGTACGTGATTCAATGGGGAGATACCTTGTGGGGAATCTCTCAAGCGACTGGAATCTCTATTGAAAAATTAGCCTATGATAATAATATTCAGAATATTGATCTTATCTTTGCAGGTGATGTCCTCATCTTGAAACGTGATGGTGATGTTCCAGCAGGTTACCATGTGACTGGTAATGGTTACCGTTGTGCACATTCTAAGATTGTTATCAACAACTACTACGGTGATAACAACCGAGTGATTATCAATAACAGCACTTTTGTTTCTGATGACCATTCTAAGAATACAGTGATTTACGCTCCAGATAATTCTGATAATAGCGTTTCATTCTCAAATAATACGACTAACAATAACAACGACAAAGACAAAGACAAAGACACTAAAGATTCTAAAGATGGCAAGGAATCATCTTCAACATCATCAGAATCTAAAGATGCTTCATCAAGCTCAACAAGTGGATCTTCATCATCTTCTTCTGCATCAAGCTCAACAGCAAGCAGTAGTGAAAGTAAAGCAAGCACAGAAAGTTCTAAAGAAAAAGAATTGACTGATGATGCTTTCCAAGATAAGGTTCAAAGTGAATTCGAACAAGTCTATCAACAAAAACGCTCAGGTAGTCCTGCATGGACTTTCTTCTCACATGAAGGTGATAAGACTGGTGCAAATGCTACAGCTAAGAAGGACACTGAAAGCAAAGCTCTTTACCTGCAAGGTGAAACACCTAAGTCTAAAGACATTGTAGATGGACCTAAAGATGGTGCCAAAACGGAAGCTAATGCCAAGGCTCTCGCTCAAAAGATTTACGATGCTCTTAACAGTGATAGTAAGATGTCAGATCTTATCAAAGCAAAATATGCTCAAATTCAGGTAAGTTATAAAGGTGATAAGTGGGCTTTCAATGTTGATGTTTACAAAGAAAAAGAAAGTTCATCATCAAGCACTGAAAAATCATCTGAATCTAAGGCTTCATCAAGTGATGATTCTCAAACAGAAACACGCATGAGTTCAAGCTCATCAAGCCTTGAACGCTCATCATCAAGTTCTTCAAGCCACACTGAAACAGACTCAGAGGCAACTTTCTCTGACCTAACTGGTGACGAATAGAGAGGGGCAAGACATGTCAAAGAGAAATATCATTATTAGTGTTGTTCTTGCTTGTCTCTTGGTTACGGGAGCTGGATTTGGTGCTTTCTATTACTGGGGAACACACCATTTAGATAGTGTTGTACCTGGTAAGGTTTACCAATACTCAAGTACTCTAAACGGTGAGGTCAATAATCGTGTCATGTATGTAGCCTTCCAAGAAGGTGGGAACAAGGCGCTTGTGAGTCAAGATCGTACGACAGTGGTTAATGCTGCTAAGAGCCAGACTGATTTTGACAAGGCCTATAATGACCAAACAGCTAAGTGGGAATACAGTGTGACAAAAACTACTTTGACTCTTGGTAAAAAAGAGGATGATCAATTGTCACAATGGCAGTATAACAAGGTCTTTGCTTATGGCGACCACTTCACATCAAAAGATTTCTATTACCAGATTGCCAAAGGTGGTCAGGGTGAAGTTAAACAAAAAATGACCTTTAAAGAAATTAAATAAGCGTCTAAATGTGACAAGCTGCATTAGGTTTGGGACAAATCGTTCCAAACCTTTTTCTATCTTCAAAACACGAATAATCTTTCCTTAAGTGGGGTCGAAAATTGAAAAGAAAGGGTAAAAACGGTATAATAAGACTGTTTGGGCAATTGCATCTTAGTTAAAAAACAGACGAGTAAGATTGCCCTAGACAGTTGACTAAAAGCTTACTTTTGCAAGACTGAAGATTAAATTAGGAGCTGACTCATGTAGTAGTTTAGTTGTTAGTTTCCTAATTTATTTAAGTCTCTGACAAGAGAATGATATAAGAAAGAACGGACAGATGATTACTTCTATTGTTTTTGACGTTGACGATACTATTTATGACCAACAGGCACCTTATCGTATTGCCATGGAAAAATGTTTCCCTGACTTTGAAATGAGCCACATGAATCAAGCCTACATTCGTTTCCGCCACTATTCTGATGTTGGTTTTCCACGTGTAATGGCCGGTGAGTGGACAACTGAGTATTTCCGTTTTTGGCGCTGTAAAGAGACCCTTTTGGAGTTTGGCTACCGTGAAATTGATGAAGAAACGGGTAACCATTTCCAAGAGGTTTACGAGCATGAGTTGGAGAATATCACCATGCTTGATGAGATGCGCATGACCCTTGATTTCCTCAAGGAAAAAAATGTTCCTATGGGTATTATTACCAATGGACCAACAGAGCACCAACTTAAGAAGGTCAAGAAGTTGGGACTTTATGATTATGTGGACCCTAAGCGTGTCATCGTCAGTCAGGCGACAGGTTTCCAAAAGCCTGAGAAGGAAATCTTCAACCTCGCAGCAGAGCAATTTGATATGAATCCATCGACGACGCTCTACGTTGGAGATTCTTATGACAATGATGTCATGGGTGCCTTCAATGGTGGCTGGCATTCTATGTGGTTTAACCACCGTGGACGTAGCCTCAAACCAGGTACTAAGCCAGTCTTCGACTTGGAAATCGACAATTTTGAGCAACTCTTTGGAGCGGTAAAAGTCCTTTTCGATCTTCCAAATAACAAATATATCTTTGATATCAATGATAATGAAAATCCAGTCCTTCAACTAGGTATCAATAATGGTCTTATGATGGCGGCTGAACGTCTTCTTGAGAGCAATATGAGTATTGATAAAGTGGTTATCCTTCTTCGTTTGAATGCGAACCAGGAAAAAATCCTTCGTATGAAATATGGAAGATAATAGAGCGGCCTCGTATGGCCGTTTTATTGTCTAGAAGGTGAGATAAGGAGTTTGAAAATGGTAGAAATCAACAACTTAAAACATGATATTGAAGCACTAAGTGCTGAACGTGATGCTTTGAGAAAAGAGGTAGAAGCACTCGAAGCCAAACGTGATGATCTTTTTGAAGGTGTTAGAGATGCAGAGCAGATGAAGTGCCTTGCTTGGGATTCCTATTATGCATTAGTGGACCACCTTAATGCTGAGGAAAAGCAAAGAGGGTTTGCTAACAACTATTGGGAACATGTTCATAGAACTGTCAAAATAGATATGGAATTTGTTTTGAGTCGTGGTCTTCGTTTTAAGCGTTTATTGTCTGAGGGACAGTATGAACTTGTCTCACAGGAACTAGACGTTTTTGAAAAGGAATTGGATGACTTGGCCCGAGGCTTTGGTGTAGAATTAGACCGTTTGCCAGAGGAACCGAGTTGGAAATAATTGAGGTGAAGCTCTTAAAGTAATAGATTTAAGAGCTTTTTGAGTGCTAAAAAGCGACCCTTGTTAAGGATCGCTTGTCTTATGAAGTCAGTCGCTGATTTAGCTGATCTTGTTTTGTTCATCCATATAAGATGTATCATTCCAACATTTTAGAGTGAAGTGCTCGAAATCATTGGTTTCGAGAATAGTGACAGAAGCATTGTCAAGACCGCCTGCCTTACGAAGAAGACCAGGTTCAAAACCAAGGAGTGTACGGATAGAAGCCGTTAAGTTAGCTCCGTGACCGACGATGAGGACATTTTTAGCATCACTATCTTTAAGTGTTTTAATAAATTCGGCCACACGCTTGGTTGTCTGGTAGACAGACTCAGCTTGGAAGTCATTAGCACGGAAGTTGGCTAGGTTATGACGGAAGGCATCCATTTCTTTTGGATAGATGGCCTGAACGAGTGCAATTTTTTGCCCTTCCAGTTTACCAAGTTGCCATTCACGCAGAGCTTTAGTGTAGGTAACTTTAGCTTTAGGCTTTTGAGACTCCATGATGAGTTCAGTGGTTTTTTTAGCACGTGGTAGGTCACTTGAGAAGATCAAGTCAAAATGTGTGTCACTGAGATAGTGACCTAACTCACGTACTTGTTCGATAGATTCTTTAAGCAAAGGCGAGTCTCCCTTGGCGCCTTGAAGTCGGCCTTCCAAGTTCCACTCGGTTTTACCGTGACGTACAAAATACAGTTTCATGATTACTCCTTAATATCAGCAAATTCAGCATTAACAAAATCAGCAAGATCTTGACTATTGATACGGATAGAACGCCCAATTTCCCCCGCTGAGACAATAAGGAAGCCAGCTTCTTGGGCAGATTGATCAATATAAATAGGGAAATTGTGCTTTTGGCGAATTCCCACTGGGTTGTTAGCTCCGTGAACATAGCCAGTTGTTTTTTGGAGATCCTTTTGTGGAATCATTTGAACCTTCTTGTTCCCTGAAATTTTAGCTAATTTCTTTTCAGACAGGTGTTCGGTGATAGGGACGATGCCGATGACTGGTCCTGTCTTATCTCCCTTAAGGGCGAGGGTTTTATAAATGCTCTCACGCGCCACATCTTCTGGAAGCTCCCCTTCTAAACCATTGAAGGATAAGCTATCATGGTCAATATTAGCTTTATCAAGAATTTGGTCAACCAAGGTCTTCTTGACTTTGCCTTTCTTAGCCATTGTCATATCTCCTTTTAAAGTTATACATTTCTACCATCCATTATAACACATTCATCCGAGCACGCCTAAGCCAATTTGGGCAAGAAGAAAACCAGTGTCTGGAACACTGGTTTTTAGTCACTACTAGATGACTTTGAGGAACTAGATGAGCTGGTTTCAGTTGCTGAGCTAGTTGAACTTGTCGAAGTAGTTTTCTTATTTTTAGTTGATTTCTTCTTAATCTTACCAAAGAGTTTTTCAAAGGTTTTACGCTTGTTTTTCTCAGGGTTGATTTGATTAAGATCTAGAATATTGTCGAAACCAGGAAGGCTTCCTTGTGACGTATACTGGTGTAAGTCATAGTCGATTTCAGTATTCGGCAACGCCTCATAATAACCGGAGTCAGTACCATAGGCTGGAATCCAAACGGCATCGAAGTTTTTGGTTGAAACTTCTTGCTCAAGCATGAAATAGGCACCAATATAGAGTCCAACCTTCTCAGCTCCCAGACGTTTGAGCTCAGCACGAAAGGCTTGGACACCTTCCTCCATGTTAGACATGGTTTCCTCTTCAACGTCAATCCAGTAATAGGTAGGCTTGTATGGAGAAGCATTTTTGTAGAAAATACGAGCTTCTTCCTTCATCTCTTTGACAGAAGTACCTTGGGCGTAGGAATAGACGGCAACTGGAACGTCACGTTTTTTGAGTTCTTTGATATGTGTTTTAAAAGATTTGTCAACCCCATTTGAGCTGGCGGCATTGCTATCCTTACTAATCTGTGATCCACCGAAGACGCGGACAATAGCACCAGAAATATGATTTGACAAGACATCGTAATCGATATCCTGAGGAAGTTGCCAACCCGAAAGGTCAATAATGGGATTGAGTATCAGCTCCTCATCGGAACTGTCAGATGTACTACTGGTTGTTGTTTTTGGTGTAGTAGCATAAGGAATAGCCGATTTCACGCTCTCAAGATGCGCCTGCTGTTTGGACGTATTATGAATATTTGCAATAACTAATGCTAATCCTAAAAGAGCTAGAACCACGTAAACAACGATCGGTTTTATTCTTTTTCTCATTACTCCCATTCTACCTTAAATAACGCAAAAATGCAAAATAGTATGTTTATAAATTATGTGAGAGATATTAAAGTGACTGATTTGGTAAAAGGCTTGGTAGTGCTTACTTGGACGACTTTTATGAATAAGTCCATTCTGAGATAGTTATGAATTAAGTGAATTTTTCATTTATTAAAGAGAGATATTTAGATTAAGTGTCTGATTCTTCCCTGAAACTAGCACCACTAGTGGCATCAGACCAAGCTACAAGCGCTTGAGCAGAGCTATCCAGATAGGTCTTGAGAGGTTGTTTCAAATCATAAATGGTTTCCCAAAATCCAAGGACATTTCCTTCTTTGTCGAGAGCAGCCTGATAGGTCTGGATGAGGATTTGATCAAAACTGTCCGTGGGGATTTGATAACTCATTTCTTTGGTAGGAGAAGCCAAGACCTCAGCCAGAATCCAATCGGGAAGATTTTCAGACTCACGGGGGGAGAAGCTGCCGTCGGCACCACCATTGTCATAGAGAATGTTTCCTGTAGCATCATAGGCTGCTAGTTTATAGGGCAAATGGTTCAGTAATGTTTTTAAATCGTTCATATTTTCATGATAGCTTCTTTCATGCAAAATGGCAATGCATTGGATTGAGAAGCATACTATCGTAGGATAGTATCAGTTTGTCCAAGGATAATACTATCTCTTAAATCAATATGAGGGTATAATAAGGGAAAAGAATACTTGAGGTAATAACATGTCAAAACTTATTTTTTTAGATGTTGATGGGACATTGGTGGATTATCATAATCGCATTCCAGAGTCAGCAGTAAAGGCTATTCGTCAGGCCCGTGAAAACGGCCATCTGGTCTATGTTTGTACTGGTCGTAGCAAGGCAGAAATGCAGCCAGAATTATGGGAGATTGGCTTAGATGGGATGATTGGTGGCAATGGCTCTTATGTGGAGCATCATGGCCAAGTCCTCATGCATCAGCTGATTTCCAAGGAAGACGCTACTAAGATTGTGGATTGGTTGACCGAACGTCATCTGGCCTTTTATCTGGAAAGCAATAATGGTCTCTTTGCTAGTCCTGATTTTCGTGAGCGAGCACTTGAGCCAATGAAGACTTACGCCATTCAAAAGGGGCAGTCAGAAGAGTCTGTCGCTGGTAAGAAAACAGAAGATTTTTTTCATGGTCTTAAGTTTGGTGGGGAACTCTACCGTGATGATTTAAACAAGGTCAGTTTCGTTTTGGAATCCTACCAGGACCACCTAGATTCAAAAGAAGCTTTTCCACAGCTTGAGGCTCATACTTGGGGAGGACGAGGCGAAACGGCCTTATTTGGTGATTTAGGTGTTAAGGATATTAACAAGGCTCATGCTATTGATGTCCTTTTGGAGCATTTGGGGGCTAAGCAATCGGACACTATTGCTTTTGGTGATGCCAAGATTGATATCCCTATGTTGGAATACTGTGAGATTGGTGTTGCCATGGGAAATGGTGGTCCAGAAATCTTGGCTATGGCAGACTTTGTAACAGACGATGTTGAAGCTGATGGCCTCTATAAGGCTTTTGATCAATTAGGTTTGTTGAAATAGAAAAAACTGAGTTCCTTTTGGAGCTCAGTTTGTATTTTATGCCGGTTTACGACCGATAAATTTTTTCAAGAGGAACAAGAGATAGCCAACAGCAATGTATCCAGCACTGATGACCAAGACGTTTATCATGACCTTGTTCCAACCAAATTTATTGACATTGATAAAGAAGTAGGCGAAAGGACTATCTTTGGCCCCTGGAATTGGCAGTTTTAGAACCAGTCCGTTTAGAAGGGCAAAGGCGAAATAAGACAGTGGGACTAGGGACCAGTAAAGTGGCTCGCGCAGACGATAGGCTTTTTTAGCATCAAAAATGAGAGTATCAAGCACCAAGCCCCAAGGCACAATATAGTGGACCAAGAAATTCCTTACTGTCCAGTATTTCTCAGGTTCTGTAATAGGTGCTAGCAGGATGTGGTAGATAACTCCAGTGATCAGGATGGCCATGGTTACACCACCCTTGTAGCGTAAGAGTTTGGTGTTAGTCGTAGCGTCTCCTTTTTTGAAGTCATTGATGATAAAGAAAATCAAACTAGAGAAGACCAGAATATTGGACAAAACGGTGTAGTAGAGCAACATGCCCCAACCATCGTCATGGATTTGGATAGAGACCCCCACAAGCCCACAAAGAGCTAGTAAGACACGGTAAAATCGTGAAATAGTCATAGGTTTCCTTTTCTTAATAAATAATCTCTCTTATCATATCACATTTTTCACTAACAATTTTTTGAAAATTCTAGTAAAATCAAAGTAAGAAAGATTTCAAGGAGATTACCATGCCCAATCTAATCGATTATCTTGAAAAGGTGAAGGAGCTTACTTTTGATCAAGAGCCCCTCAATATCTTGGATAAGGTTTGTATCAACGAAATCGGCTACCTGACCTATGAAAAATGGCTCACAGCCAGTGATTTACAGAAAACCATCAATCTACATGATTATGCCGAGGGTAAAGAGCTAAATCCTGAGTATACCTTCATGGTAACTAAGGAACGGGTAGATTTGGCTGAAGCCATGGTCAGGTCGAAGCGTTTCGCTGGACTTAATCTAAGTGACTACTGTAGTGTCTTGGACAAGGAAGTCGAAAAGCAGTTTGCAGCCATGATTTTTAGCCTGCCTGAACTGGACTACCAGCAGATTGTTTTTCGTGGGACAGATGATAGCGTCATTGGTTGGAAGGAGGATTTTCAGCTGACCTACAGTCGAGAAATTCCAGCCCATCGCTCAGCTATTGCCTTTCTGTCTGAGCACTTGCCAAACCTTAGTGGTCATATCTCTGTTTCTGGACATTCCAAGGGTGGTAACCTTGCCCTCTATTCGGCTGTTCAAAGCTCGACTGCTCTACGCGAGCAAATAGCAGAGCTCTTGCTTCTAGATTCCCCAGGCTTGATGAAGCCTCTCTTAGAGAAGCCTTCTTACCAAGGGTTGAAAGCCAAGATGACTGTTATCAGACCTCAAGATTCTGTTGTGGGGGTTATGCTCTATTGGGATAGGCCTGCCCAGCTAGTCGCAGCAGAAGGCATTGGATTTGCTCAACATAACTCCTTGACTTGGGAGGTTGATTTAGTGGCAAATGATTTTGTTTATGAGGACCAGCCAACAGAGTTGAGTCAACGTTTGGAAGAAACCTTCCAAGAGTGGATTGAGACCTTGCCCAATCAAGAACTCAAGCAAGTTTGCGATTTGGTTTTTGATACCATCCTTGATTCAGGTATTGAAAGCCTCGATGATATTGGCATCCAAGCCTTGCCACAGATAGGTCAGATGCTGCAAGAATTTGGCAATCTCTCGGACAAACAAAAGAAGGTCTTGCAAGACGGTTTCAACCAATTACTCTGGATATTTTGGAAGTCAGGAAACAAGAAACCTAGCCTGCCTAAGCTAGAACTTCCTGATTTTATCAAGAAATTGAGTGAATTAACTAATAGCGATTAGGGGCAGCTGAACTATAGAAATGGAGAATATGATGACTAAAAATGTACTTATTACAGGCGCAACCTCAGGAATTGGCGAAGCAACAGCGCGTGCCTTTGCCAAAGAGGGGGCTAGCCTTATCTTGACAGGTCGCCGTGTGGAGCGCTTAGAAGCTTTGAAAGAAGAGCTCCAAGCAACCTATCCAGGCCAAAAAGTTTGGATCTTTGCCCTGGATGTCACAGATATGGAGATGGTCAAGGATGTTTGCCAAGCCATTCTCAAAAGTGTGGGGCAAGTCCATGTCTTAGTCAATAATGCAGGCCTGGCACTAGGCCTAACAGCTTACCAAGACTACGAAGAGTGGGACCTGCTGACCATGCTCGACACCAATGTCAAGGGCTTGATGATGGTGACACGTCAGATTTTGCCAAGTATGGTAGCTGCGAATGAAGGCCATATCATCAATATGGGCTCTACAGCAGGCATCTATGCTTATGCGGGCGCCGCTGTTTATTCAGCTACTAAAGCTGCAGTGAAGACCTTTAGCGACGGCCTTCGTATTGATACCATCGCCTCAGATATCAAGGTGACAACCATTCAGCCAGGTATTGTTGAGACGGACTTTTCTCAAGTTCGCTTTCACGGTGACAAGGACAAGGCAGCCAAGGTCTATCAAGGTTTGGAAGCCCTCCAAGCCCAAGATATTGCGGAGGCGCTCCTCTATGTCACCAAGCAACCAAGACGTGTCCAAATTTCAGATATGACCATCATGGCTAACCAACAAGCCACAGGGTTTACGATTCATAGGGGGAATAAATAGATGATAAAAACATGACCTTCGGGCCGTGTTTTTTTGTTTGAATTTTCCCAAAACTATGAAAGAAACCGTGAAAATGCTATAATGTAAGGGATTACGACAGTTTTGAAAGGATAAGTCATGCCAGCAGTTACTCCAGAACTTGAGATAGAACGTCAATTAATCGAGCAATTAACCTCTGGTGAGAGCCAGTGGACCTATCGCCCAGACTTAAAAAATGAAGGTCAGTTATGGGACAACTTTTTTGAAAAGTTAGCGCAAAATAACGTTGCCCTACTAGCTGACCATCCCTTGACCGAGCAGGAAAAACGCCAAATCAAGAACCAGCTTAACTTCATTAACTATTATGAAGCTGCTAAGTGGTTGGCAGGTGAGAATGGTATTGCTAAAGTCGAGGTACAGCGTGAAGATGCTAGTCTTGGAACTATCCGCCTTTCTGTCATCTGGCGTGACAATATTGCTGCTGGAAAATCCAGTTACGAAGTGGTCAATCAAGTAGAACGTGATAAGGCTTATCCACAAGATCAGGACCGTCGTTTAGATACGACGCTGATGATCAATGGTCTTCCTCTTATCCATATCGAGCTCAAGAGTCCACGAGTGGCCTTTTTGGATGCCTTTCATCAAATCAAAAAGTATGACCGTGAAGGAAAGTTACGTGGCATCTATTCGGCCCTTCAGATGTTTGTTGTGACGAATAAAGTAGATACACGTTATATCGCAGCTGCACGAGAGGATAAGCTTAATAAACAATTCTTGACATCTTGGGTGGATAAAGACAATAAACCTATGACCAGTCTCATGGACTTTGCCCACGAAGTCCTGTCTATTCCACGTGCCCATCAGATGGTGATGCAGTACTCTGTTATTGACGATAGTAAAAAAGCCCTCATCCTCTTACGTCCCTATCAAATTCATGCTATCGAGTCTGTTCAAGATGCCTCTCGTCGTCAGGAATCAGGCTATATCTGGCATACCACGGGTTCTGGTAAGACCCTAACCTCCTACAAGGTGGCTCGCAACCTCTTGCAGATTCCAGCCATTCAAAAGACAATCTTCGTCGTGGACCGTAGAGACCTTGACCAGCAGACAACGTCATCCTTTCTTTCCTACGCTGCTAATGATGTCATTGACATCGACGAAACGGACAATACCCATGACTTGGTCAAGCGTTTGGCGGGAAATGATAAGCGTGTGATTGTGACGACTATCCAGAAAATCACAACCATGATGCGCAAGTTCCAAGAAGGTAAATACCAAAAGGATTCGGAAAAAATCAAAGACCTTCGTGTGGCTTTCGTTGTGGATGAATGTCACCGTGCGGTCACGCCTCAGACTCAAAAGGATATCAAAGGCTTTTTTCACAATTCGCTCTGGTATGGCTTTACAGGCACACCGATTTTCAAGGAAAATAAACGCAAGCAATTAGGCGATTTGGCACAAACCACCCACCAACAATATGGGGAACGCCTACACGAGTATACGGTCAAAGAAGCCATCCATGACGGAGCAGTACTGGGATTCAAGGTGGACTATCGGAATACCATTATTTCGCTGATTCCTGAAAAAGAACTTCCTGACTCTGTCTATGAAGATAAAGAACACATGCTAGAAGTCTTGGATGCTATCCTAAACAAAAGTTATCAACAGTTGGGCTTTCCAAATGGTGTGGGCAAGACCTACGAGGCTATCTTAACGGTTAAGTCCATTCCACAAGCTCAGGCTTATTACAATTTGCTCAAGAGTATCAAGGCAGGACACGAACGTGTCAAGGTGTCAGAGCGAGTTAAGCGCGTGCTACCCGACTTTCCCAAGGTGACGGTCACCTACTCAGTGTCGGAAAATGAAGAAGAGTCTATCGACTACCAAGAGCACATGAAACAGGTCATGGACGACTACAATCAGGAGTATGGGACGCATTTTAATATGGCTGATTTGCGTGGTTTTAACACGGATATCAATAATCGTTTAGCCAGAAAGTTAGACAAATACATTCCTCGTAATGAGCAGTTGGATTTGGTCATCGTCGTTGACCGTCTTTTGACCGGTTTTGATGCCCCATGTCTATCCACTCTCTTCATCGACCGTAAGCCCATGCGTCCACAGGATTTGATTCAAGCCTTTAGCCGCACCAACCGCATCTTTGACAGTAAAAAGCGTTATGGTCATATCATCACCTTCCAAAGACCAGAGGCCTTTAAAGAGGCTGTGGATAATGCCCTTAAGCTCTACTCAAACGGTGGTGAAAATGACGTCACTGCCCCAGACTGGGCAGAAGAAAAAGCTAACTTTATCCAAGCCTGGATAGACTTTCAAGTAAAAGTGGAAGATGTGGAAAACTATGTCATCACGATTGAGCAGGCCACCAGCCCACAACTCCGTCGCATTGCCAAGGCTTACCAAACCTTTGACAAGTATCTAGCATCTATCCGTGTCTATAGTGAATACGATGATGCGGCTATCTATGCAGAGACAGGCCTATCAGATGAAAAACTTGAAACCTATCTGGGAATCTATCAAAATATCCTGGCAGAGCTCAAAAGTCGAGCAGAAGACGATGGTGATGATAATCTCTTTGATATCCACTACGAACTGGAATCCGTCCAAGTCGACGAGATTAACTATGCTTACATCCTGACCCTGATTCAAAGTATGATTCAGCAGGAAGAGGATAGTCCACAGGCCCTCAGTGACAAGGATATCGAAACGGTTGATAACTATATCCAGAGTCTGGAACGCACCAATCCTAAACTATCCGAAATCATCCGAAACCTGTGGAAAGAAGTCCAAGCCAATCCTAAAGATTACCAAGGAGAATCGATCACTGGCGTCTTGGATACTATGATTGAAGCCATTATCGACGACCATCTCAAATGCTTTGCCAGAAAATGGTATGTCGGACTCGATGAACTTCGTTACTATGTCCAACACTATCGTAAAGGTGCTAAGAAGCAATCTGGAGAAAGCCAGCTCACCAAGAGCCAACGTTACAAAGACTACAAAGCAGAAACAGCTGATGCCCTCAACCCGCTCAGCTACAAAAAACACATCAAAGAAGCCTACACCCAACTGATCAAAGAGGTGATTGAGCCACTGAGAGTGGGGAGGTAGGAGTAATAACTAGGGAGAATAAATGGCAGATACGATATTGATTTTAGGAAACGGCTTTGATTTAGCCATGGGTCGAAAAACAAGTTACAAAGATTTTTTAGAGTTTGCTGATAAATTGTTTGTGGAAAGAGATGATCAGTTGGATGAATTTCTTAAAAAACATCAGATTGATATTGAAAAGTACAGAAATAATTTATATATTCAATATATTAATGAAAATAAGTCTACACTCGGAGGAAATTGGTCAAATCTTGAAATAATGATTTCTCGACTTGCTGAAGCAATAGATTTTTTTCGACTAAATTCCGATAAGTTATATCACAAAAGTGGTGATTTATACCCCAAATATGTTGACCGATTTCATAAAATGATGAATGAAGAGGGGAATTCTGCTTCAAAAATATTCATTGGTACTATTTTTTTAAAACTTTATAATAGTTCTGGATGGGATAAGCTAGAGAGAGAATTAGCTTTATCAGAATTAAATAATCTTTTTATTAATCATCTTGATTTACTGACTGAGCTCCTAGAAATTTACCTTTCTTATAGAGACTACATAGACTTTGAAGTTGAACAAATTATTCCTAGTGAGACAGCGTTAGACGCTATATATGGAATTTCAGATGCTAGTGTGATTAGTTTTAACTATACACATACCCCAAATAAAATTTATAAAATTCCCTTAGAAAAGACGCATTTTATTCATGGAGAAATTAATTTAGAAAGACCTGACTATGAAATTAATACGATGGTTTTTGGTATCGAAGATAAAGCTAATGAAATCAATAGCGATTTAATACCTTATCAAAAATTCTATCAACGTGTTGTTAAAGAAACTGGAAATATGTATGAAAAATTTTTTATCAATAAAGTAAATAGAAGGATTGTCACGCTAATTTCAAAGAATATTATTATTTTTGGACATTCAGTTGACCCACTTGATAAAGAAATTTTTCAAAAATGTTTTCAATTAACTTATCATAGGAAATATAATTACAGATTTATTTTTACGTACTATGATGATTCTACAAAACGATCAATAATTAAGAATTTAGTAATTATTCTAGGCAAAGATAGATTAGTTGAATTAACTGGGCAGAGAAAAGTAGTATTTGTACAAAGTCAAGATGCTGCTGGAATGGCAGAAGTTTTATTGTAGTTCTTATTGTGACGATTAACTATAACCAATTATTAGAAAAGAGGAGTAATCAGTGTCAATCCCCAAAATGAGGTTTTATGGATATGATAGTTCTTGGAAAGTATCAAAGTTAGGAGAATTGTTTGAAATATATTCAGGTAATACTCCATCACGTTCTGATAGAAATAATTATGACAATGGTACGATTCCTTGGATAAAAACAACAGATTTAAACAATTCCTTGATTTATGTAAATGAAGAGAAGATTACAGATCATGGAGCCAAGAAATTAAAAACTTTACCTAAAAATACCATATTGATAGCAATGTATGGTGGTTTTAATCAAATCGGGAGGACTGGATTACTAACTTACCCTGCTACAATTAACCAGGCTCTAGCTAGTTTGTTACCAGTTAAGGAAATAAATTCATATTTCCTACTTAATTACTTAAATTTAAGAAAAGATAGTTGGAGAAATGTTGCAGCGAGTAGTAGAAAAGATCCTAACATTACAAAAAATGATGTAGAAAAATTTAAAATATCTTTTCCATCTCTAGAAGAGCAATCCGCCATCGGCTCTCTTTTCCGAATCCTCGACGACCTTCTAGCGAGCTATAAGGAAAATCTTGCCAACTACCAATCACTCAAGGCAACCATGCTCTCCAAGATGTTCCCAAAAGCTGGACTGACAGTACCTGAGATTCGTTTGTATGGATTTGAAGGTGAGTGGGAAGTTCAAATTTTAAAAGAAATAGCTAGTTTTTCTAAAGGTAATGGTTATACTAAAAATGACTTGGTTAATTCTGGTAAAGAGATAATTCTATATGGCCGGCTTTATACTAATTATCAAACTGTAATTTCTAAAGTTAACACTTTTGTCACTACAGTAAAAGCAAATACCGTGCTTAGTAAAGGTGGAGAAGTTATAGTTCCAGCATCTGGTGAAAGTGCAAAAGATATTTCAAGAGCATCAGTTGTTGAGAAATCAGGAATTATTTTGGGTGGTGATTTAAATATAATCTACCCAGATGAAAATAAAGTGGATTCTATCTTTTTAGCTTTAACCATTTCAAATGGAAGTCAACAGAAAGAATTGATTAAAAGAGCTCAAGGTAAATCAGTCGTACACTTAAGAAATAACGATTTAGAAAAAGTTGTTTTACACTATCCTTCTATGGAGGAACAACAAGCTATTGGTTCCTATTTTTCAAACCTTGATCAGCTTATCACTTCTTATCAAGAGAAAATTACTCAGCTTGAGACTCTGAAAAAGAAACTCTTACAGGATATGTTTGTCTAAGGAGGGATTATGTATAGTTCTAAAAAAAATTTGATTGAAAAATTAGAATCCGAAAAGAAAAGACTTCAAGATAACTTTAGTCAATTGGATGATTATGGCAAAGAAGTAGTTGAGAGTCAATACCAGCAAGTAGATAATTATTTTTCAACCCTTATTGATTTGATTCATAACGAACTAAATGATGAACTTTTATCTGATAATGTAACAATAAAGTATAAGAATCTTCGTAATAATTGGTTAGAAAGTCTATCGAATTGTTATGATAGTAATATTTATGTGTATGAAACAACCTTACCTCAAATTATAGAGAATTTTAAAGTAATTAAACTGTTTTCTTTTATTTCGAAAGTGAATGCTACAACAGTTATTATAGGAGCTAATGGAGCGGGAAAATCAAGTCTTATTAATGAATTACGGAAGAATAGTATAGATGAGATGTATGTTTTACCTGCCCAGAAGCTACTGTATTTTGTTTTAAAGATTCATGATCGTAATGAAATTACTAGAGAAAGATATATTCAAGATTTAAA
>ERZ773018.810-NODE-810-length-17842-cov-5.913364_pt1 | contig 17842 bp, 17 predicted proteins | sample MGYA00580840_ERZ773018 | MGnify/ENA primary metagenome ERZ773018 (study PRJEB29015, sample SAMEA2738125) | human oral metagenome | biome: human oral; feature: human-associated habitat; material: saliva | place: China | collected 2256 ... | reverse complement strand
AATCAGCTTCAAACACAGCGAGATTTGCTCGGCTCACTCTATTTGATTTTTTATCTAAAATTTAGAATGCAATTCACTTATTTTTCTATATATCGAGTATGGAAAGAAAAGGAAGGAAAGGATTACAAGGGGGAAAATATGTTAGTTAAATATAATGGAGAAAATAAAGAATATGATAGTAATATCAATATGTTTGAAATAGCTAAGGGAATTTCTAATTCACTTGCTAAAAAATCTGTTGGAGCAAAAGTTGATGGAAAAAATGTTGATATGTCATATGTATTAGATCATGATGCAGAAGTAGAATTCATAGATATTGACAGTCCTGAAGGAGAAGATATAGTAAGACACTCAACAGCTCACTTAATGGCACAAGCTGTATTAAGACTATATCCAGAAACTAAAGTAACAATAGGACCAGTTATAGAAAATGGATTTTATTATGACTTTGATCCTGTAGAACAATTTACAGAAGAAGATTTAGAAAAAATTGAAGCTGAAATGAAAAGAATAGTAAAGGAAAATATAAAATTAGAAAAATATGTTTTACCTAGAGATGAAGCTATTGATTACTTTAGAGATGTAGATAAAAATAAATATAAAGTTGAAATTGTGGAAGGAATACCTCAAGGAGAACAAGTTTCTTTCTATAAGCAAGGTGATTTTACAGATCTTTGTAGAGGAACACACGTACCTTCAACTGGTTATTTAAAAGCATTTAAATTAAGAACAGTTGCTGGAGCATATTGGAGAGGAAACTCAAAAAATAAGATGCTTCAAAGAATTTATGGATATTCTTTTTCTAATGAAGATAGATTAAAGAAACATTTAAAATTTATGGAAGAAGCTGAAAAAAGAGACCATAGAAAATTAGGAAAAGACTTAGAGTTATTCTTTATAAGTGAATATGGACCAGGGTTCCCATTCTTCTTACCAAAAGGAATGGTATTTAGAAATGTTCTAATTGACTTATGGAGAAAAGAACATGAAAAAGCAGGATATTTACAACTAGAAACTCCTATAATGCTTAATAAAGAATTATGGGAAATTTCAGGACACTGGTTCAACTACAGAGAAAATATGTATACATCAGAAATTGATGAACTTGAATTTGCTATAAAACCAATGAACTGTCCTGGAGGAGTTTTATCATTTAAACACCAATTACACTCATATAAAGATCTTCCAGCAAGACTTGCTGAACTTGGAAAAGTTCATAGACATGAATTTTCTGGAGCGTTACATGGACTTATGAGAGTAAGATCATTTACTCAAGATGACTCTCATATATTTATGACTCCTGATCAAGTTCAAGATGAAATTATAGGTGTAGTAAATCTTATAGATAAATTCTATAGTAAATTATTTGGTTTTGAATATGAAATAGAACTTTCAACTAAACCAGAAAAAGCAATAGGATCTCAAGAAATTTGGGATATGGCAGAGTCTGCACTTGCAGGTGCTTTAGATAAATTAGGAAGAAAATATAAAATAAATCCAGGTGATGGAGCATTCTATGGTCCTAAATTAGATTTCAAAATAAAAGATGCTATTGGAAGAATGTGGCAATGTGGAACTATTCAACTTGACTTTAATTTACCTGAAAGATTCGATGTAACTTATATAGGTGAAGATGGAGAAAAACATAGACCAGTAATGCTTCACAGAGTTATCTATGGTTCAATAGAAAGATTTATAGGAATATTAATAGAACACTATGCAGGAGCTTTCCCTATGTGGCTTGCACCAGTTCAAGTTAAAGTCCTAACTCTTAACGATGAATGCATCCCTTATGCAAAAGAAATTATGGCTAAGTTACAAGAATTAGGAATTAGAGCAGAGCTTGATGATAGAAATGAAACTATTGGATATAAGATAAGAGAAGCAAATGGAAGATACAAAATTCCTATGCAATTAATAATTGGAAAAAATGAAGTAGAAAATAAAGAAGTCAATATCAGAAGATTTGGATCTAAAGATCAATTTCCAAAATCACTTGATGACTTCTATGATTATGTAGTTGATGAAGCTGCAATTAAGTTTGATAAGTAAGAGGTAAGTATATGAAAAAAATATTATTAATATCATTATTATGTTTAGCTATTATTGCTTGTGGAAAAAAAGAAGAAGTGAAGGAAGAAGTTGCTCAAGCTACAGAAGTTACTCAACCTAGTGATGTGGGGGCACCTAATCCATATGAAATAGTAGATACTTTAGATGAAGCAGCTAAAATAGCAGGTTTTTCTTTAGAAACTCCTACAGAGTATGCAGATTATAATTCACTTGTTATTCAAGCTATAGCAGATGATATGATAGAAGTTATTTACTTTGATGCGGAAAAAACTCATGAAGGACTTCGTATAAGAAAAGCAGTTGGAACTGATGATATCAGTGGAGACTATAATGAATATAAAGAAGAAAATATAGTTAAAGTTGGTGACTTAGAAGTTACTGAGAAAGGTAATGATGGTAACATATCTGTAGCTAGTTGGACAGATGGAACATATTCGTATTCTATAAATGTGGATGAAGCATTACTAAATGCAGATGACATTGCTAAGTTAGTTGAAACTATAAAATAATAAAAAAAGGGGCATTACATTGTAATGTCCCTTTCTTGTTTTACCAGTCTAAATCAACAGAAGCACCAATAGAAATTGCAGAAGCTCTTTTTGAAGTAGATGAAGTAGAAAATTTTGTATTAACTCTAAATCTATCAGTTGGAGCATAACCTACTCCTACTGCAACAGCTTGATTATTATTAGAACTTCCTACACCAGCTCCTATTCTAAATTTTCTTTCTTCAATTTTTCCTAAATCAACAGCTCCCATAGCAGAACCTAATGCTGTCACTCTACTTGTTCTCTCAGATATTTCTTCAGACTTGCTATCATTAGTATATTCTTCTTTCTTATTCTCTTTTAAATCTTTATTGGTGCTGATTACATTAGTAGCTTTTAATTCTTCTGAATTATAATCATTTTTAGGCTTTTGTGATAAAATTTTATCTTCTTCAATTGAGACTATTTCTTCAACTAAAGTTTCCTCTTCAGTTCCTATATTTTCATTATGGATAGGAACCACTTCTTTTATTTCATTACTTTCTAAAGCTAAAAGAGGCAGACTAAGTGTTAAAAAAATTGATAAAAATAATTTATACATAAAATTCACCTTTCGTTTTTTTATATTATACAATTTTTATTGTAAAAAATACAACTTTAATAATCTAATATTTATTTGACAAGAAAAAAAACATCTGTTATATTATTGTTGTATGTCATTTTTAAATACTTTTTTAAATAGATATGGAGGGAAAAATGAAAAAGTTATTGTTTTTAATAGGAATATTATCAAGTGGATTATATGGAGCATCGATAGATCATATTCAAACTTATAGTCCAGATTACTTAGCAAATCAAGCACAAACAGGTATGATAGATGAAGTATCACCTTATTACAATCCAGCAGGACTTTCAAGATTAGATAAAGGAAAATATGTACATCTTGGTTTACAACTTGCCAATGGACATGAAAAAATGTCATATAAGGGAAAAGAACATAAAGCTCATTTAACTCAATTAATTCCAAATGTTTCATTGACTTCAGTTGATGATAATGGAGCTTATTTCTTTACTTTTGGCGGACTTGCAGGTGGAGGGAAATTAGAGTATGATGGTGTATCAGGAATAGATGTCTTATCAGATTTAGCTCAATTTCAACCTTTAGGAGTATACGATAAAGGTTCAACTTTAACTGGAAAAAATTTATATGAGCAGGCAACTTTAGGTAGAGCTTTTACAATAAATGATCAATTATCAGTTTCAGTAGCAGGTAGAATAGTACATGGTTCAAGAAACTTAAGTGGTACATTGAATATAGGAACTAACCCTTCTACAGCTTATAAACAAGCTAAAGTTCAACAAGTAACACAAGAAGTTAGCAAAGCTGTGGATGCAGCAACTCAGGGTTTAGGACTTTCTGCAGCTCAAATTGCCGCTATAAAGCAACAAAAAACTACTCAAGCATTAACTTTACTTCAAACTAAAATGAATGCTTTACAACAAAATGGTTTAAGTGGAGACTTAGATTCTAAGAGAGAAGCTTGGGGTTATGGATTCCAAATAGGTGTAAACTATAAAGTAAATGATAAATTAAACTTAGCTGCAAGATATGATTCAAGAATAAAAATGAATTTTAAAGCAAAAGGTTCTGAAAATCAATTACAAACAGCAGATATAATAGGTTCTAATATAGGTTTATCTACTTTCTATCCCCAATATGCTATAAATTCTAAAATAAGAAGAGATTTACCAGCTATACTATCAGTAGGGGCTTCATACAAGGTAACAGATAATTATTTAGTTTCAACATCTGCTAATTATTATTTTAATCGTCATGCTAAAATGGATAGAGTAACAACTTTTGGTGGTCATGAACATGGTAGAGATTATAAAAATGGTTGGGAAATTGCATTAGGGAATGAATATAAATTAAATGACAAATTTACTTTAATAGGAAGTGTAAACTATGCCAGAACAGGTGCTAAAAACTCTTCCTTCAATGACACTGAATATGCTTTAAATTCTGTTACTTTAGGTGCAGGTCTTAGATATAAATATGATGAAACTTTATCAATTACAGGTTCAGTAGCACATTTCATTTATGATAAAGAAGATGGAAACTTTAAAGAAAAATATAAAGTTAATGATAATCAAAAATATCATAAGGAGATAACTGCATTTGGATTGTCTGTAACTAAGAAATTTTAATTATTATAGGAGTCAACTATGCCCAAAAAAGTTTTATTTTCAAAAGAAGTAATTTTAGATACAGCTTTCAAATTATTTAAAGAAGAAGGTTACGATGCTATAAGTGCTAGAAATGTAGCAAAAGCTTTAGATTCGTCTCCAGCACCTATATATAAATCAATTGGTTCTATGGAAGTGCTAAAAGCAGAGTTAGTTGCTAGAACTAAAAAATTATTTGTTGAGTATCTATTAAAAGAAAGAACAGGAATAAAATTATTTGATATAGGTATGGGGGTATGTGTTTTTGCCCGTGAAGAAAAACAACTTTTTTTACAAATATTTTCAAGACATACTGTTAAGAGTCCCTTAATTGATGAATTTTTGAATGTAATTCGTGAAGAGTTAAAAACAGATGAAAGAATTATATTAATTGATAAAGATAAGCAAGAAGAATTGCTTCATACTTGTTGGGTCTTTGCTCATGGATTGTCAACTCTTATTGCTATAGATTTTTTTAAAGATTCTAGTGATGAGTTCATAGAGCGTTCGCTAAAAAATGGACCAGCTAGATTATTTTATGAATATTTAAGCAAATATTCAAAAAAACAATAATATTATTTCCAAAGAGCTGTTACATTTTGTGATAGCTCTTTTATACTATAAAAATAAAAAAAATTGTTACAAAATCAATTTATATATGAGAAATAGATTGAAAACTAAAAATATATGTGGTATTATAAAAGCGTTATTTAAATAGTTTAATTAATTTTTTTGAAGAGGTGAAGTTTTGAAAAGAATAAAATATGTTTATTTTTATTTTTTATTCTTACTTTATTTAATAGTGGGATTTTTCGGTGATGTTCCTCTTATCAAAAAGGGAATATACGAAAATTTATATAATTATATGGGATTAATGTTAATACCAACTCTTCTTTTCTTTGTTTTATATGGTTTTGTTTTTATGCTAGAAAATAAAAAGAAAAGATTTTTTTGGGAATTAAGATTGTACTATATATATATACTCTTTTTTATCATAGCATATATATTTATATTAGGAAATTTAGGAATTAACTTTGGAACAGCTCCAGGTTTTGAAATAAATGCTGACTTTATAAGAAACTTAATAAATAAGTCTTTATTTGAGTATAAAATAGGATATTTACCTACATATATATTGTATGAATTTATTAATTTATCATTGAGATTTAAGCAAATTCCATTCCATTATTTTTACTATGGCTTGTATGGACTTTCATTCTTTTTATTTCTATTGATGGTTTTTGGACCTCTTATAAGAAGTATAAATAGAGCTAAGGAAAAAAGAAAAAGCGAAAGAAAAAGAGCTGGAATGAATTCAGGTCTTATGGAACAGTTTGAAATACAAGAAAAACTTGAAAAAGGTGAAAAATTAAGTACAGTAAAATCTGAAAGAAAAACTAGTTCTCCACAAAAAAAGAATAAAAAAGCAAAGATTGAAAATGAAGCTAAAGTAAAAGAAAAAATAGATAAGAAGGGAATAGTTTTTAGAAGAACTGTAACAATAGAGGATGAAGAAGAATGATATTAGCATCTAATTCTAAAAGAAGGCAAGAAATTTTAAGAGATATGGGTTTTAATTTTAAAGTTTTAACTGCTGACATAGAAGAAATAAGTGATAAAAAAGAAATAAGTGAAATGATATTGGATATTGCAGAGAAAAAATTAGATAAAATAGCAAAAGAAAATGTCAATGAATTTGTTTTAGCAGCAGATACTGTTGTTGAACTAGAAGGTAGAATTTTTGGAAAGCCTAAAAGCAGAGAAGAAGCTGAAAGCTTTTTAAAGATTTTGTCAGGGAAAACACATAAGGTTATAACAGCCTATGTTTTTAAAAATATTTCAAAAAATATAGTTATAAAAGATGTAGTAATTAGTAAAGTCAAATTTTATGATTTAGATGATGAAACAATAAAATGGTATTTAGATACTTCAGAACCTTTTGATAAAGCTGGAGCATATGGAATACAAGGGCAAGGAAGAGTACTGGTTGAAAAGATTGAGGGAGATTATTTTGCAATAATGGGTTTCCCTATTTCAAATTTTTTAAAAAATTTAAGAAAAAATGGTTATAAAATAAGTCAAATAGATAGAATATAATGAAGAGGTGTAAAAATGAAAAAATTTATGGGCAGTATTTTAGGAGTATTTTCAGATGATTTAGGTATTGATTTAGGAACTTCAAATACACTAATCTATATGAAAAACAAAGGCATAATTTTAAGAGAACCTTCAGTTGTTACTATTTCTTCAAAAACAAAAGAACTTTTTGAAGTTGGTGAAAAAGCTAAACATATGATAGGAAGAACTCCAAATATTTATGAAACAATAAGACCATTAAGAAATGGAGTTATTGCTGATTATGAAGTTACTGAAAAAATGTTAAGATGTTTTTATAAAAGAATAAAATCAGGAACATTTTTAAATAAACCAAGAGTTATTATCTGTGTTCCTGCAGGAATAACTCAAGTTGAAAAAAGAGCAGTTATAGAAGTTACTAGAGAGGCAGGAGCGAGAGAAGCTTATCTAATTGAAGAACCTATGGCATCTGCAATAGGAGTTGGAATAAATATATTTGAGCCTGAAGGAAGTATGGTAGTTGACATCGGTGGTGGAACATCTGAACTAGCTGTAGTATCTTTAGGTGGAGTTGTAAAAAAATCATCTTTTAGAGTAGCTGGAGATAGATTTGATATGGCTATTGTTGATTATGTTAGACAAAAACATAATTTATTGATAGGAGAAAAATCTGCAGAAGATATTAAAATAAAGATAGGTACAGTTGATCCTGAAGCAGAAGAATTACAAATTGATGTAAGTGGTAAATATGTTTTAAATGGTTTACCAAAAGATATCACATTAACTTCATCAGAGCTTATTGAAACTTTATCTGCTTTAGTTCAAGAAATTATAGAAGAAATAAGAGTTATTTTTGAAAAAACTCCTCCTGAATTAGCAGCAGATATCAAGAAAAAAGGTATATATATAAGTGGTGGTGGAGCATTACTTAGAGGAATAGATAAGAAAATAGCATCAGGTTTAAACTTAAAAGTTACAGTTGCTGAAGACCCTTTAAATGCTGTTATAAATGGTATAGGAGTATTATTAAATGACTTCTCTACATATAGTAGAGTTCTAGTTTCAACTGAAACAGAATACTAATACGAGGCTATTAAAATGAGTATCAAAAATCAAGTTGAGGCAATTATATTTTTAGGTGGAGATGAAAATAAAATAAAGGATTTAGCTAGATTTTTTAAGATTTCTGTTGAAGATATGTTAAAAATAATTCTAGAATTAAAAGATGATAGAAAGAATAGTGGTATCCACATAGAAGTTGATGCTGACCTTGTTTATTTAGCTACCAATCCTATATATGGTGAAGTTATAAATTCTTATTTTGAACAAGAAACTAAACCTAAAAAATTATCCTCAGCTTCAATAGAAACTTTATCAATAATTGCATATAAACAGCCTATTACAAAATCTGAAATAGAAAACATTAGAGGAGTTTCTGTTGATAGAATTATTTCAAATTTGGAAGAAAGAAAGTTTGTAAGAAATTGTGGTAGACAAGAAAGTGGTAGAAAGGCTAATTTATATGAGGTAACTGATAAATTTTTATCTTATTTAGGAATTAAAGATATAAGAGAGTTACCAGATTATGATTTGTTTAAAGATAAAATTAAGGATATGGAGAATATAAGTACTGATGAGAATTAATAAATTTTTATCTTCACTTGGAATAGCATCAAGAAGAGCTATTGATAAATATATAGAAGAAGGTAGAATTAAAGTAAATGGAGTTATTGCAAGTACTGGTGTAGATGTTACTGAAGAGGATGAAATCTATATAGATAACAAAAAAATAGAAACAAATAGAATTGAAGAGAAGGTATATTTTATGTTAAATAAACCTTTAGAAGTGTTATCTGCTTCATCTGATGACAGAGGTAGAAAAACAGTAGTAGATTTAATAAAAACAGATAAAAGAATTTTTCCTATCGGTAGACTTGATTATATGACAAGTGGTCTAATTTTACTTACAAATGATGGAGAGTTATTCAATAGACTTGTACATCCTAAGTCTGAAATATATAAGAAATATTATATAAAAGTCTTTGGTGAAGTAAAAAAAGAAGAGATAGAAGAATTAAAAAAAGGTGTTTTACTAGAAGATGGAAAAACATTACCTGCTAAAGTATCTGGAATAAAATATGACAAAAATAAGACTTCTATGTATATTTCTATAAGAGAAGGTAGAAATAGACAAATTAGAAGAATGATAGAAAAATTTGGATATAAAGTTCTAATGTTAAGGAGAGAAAAAATAGGTGAACTTTCCTTAGGAGATTTAAAAGAAGGTAAATATAGAGAGTTAACTAGAGAAGAAATAGAATATTTGTATTCAGTTTAGGAGGAAGATATGTCACTGACAAAGGAAGAAGTTTTAAAAATTGCAAAATTATCAAAATTATCATTCGAAGAAACAGAAATAGAAAAGTTTCAGGTAGAGTTAAATGATATTTTAAAGTATATTGATATGCTAAATGAGGTTGATACATCAGAAGTTCAGCCTTTAGTTCATATAAACGATGTTGTAAATAATTTCAGAGAAAAAGAAGAAAAAGCATCAATAGAAATAGAAAAAGTACTATTAAATGCACCTGAAAGTGCTGAAAATGCAATTGTAGTTCCTAAAGTTGTTGGGGAGTAGGAGGATATATGTTTATTTATGAATTAACTGCAAAGGAATTAAGAGATAAATTTTTATCAGGTGAAATTTCAGCAGAAGAAATAGTAAACTCATTTTATGAAAGAATAGAAAAAATAGAAGATAAAGTAAAAAGCTTTGTTTCGTTGAGAAAAGAATTAGCTTTAGAAGAAGCAAAAAAGCTTGATGAAAAAAGAAAAAATGGAGAGAAGTTAGGTAAACTTGCAGGTATTCCACTTGCAATAAAAGATAATATCTTAATGGAAGGTCAAAAATTAACTTCTTGTTCTAAAATTTTGGAAAACTATGTTGGTATCTATGACGCAACAGTAGTTAAAAAGTTAAAAGAAGAAGACGCAATTATCCTTGGAGTAACAAATATGGATGAATTTGCTATGGGATCAACTACTAAAACTTCTTATCATCACAAGACAGCTAATCCTTGGGATCTGGATAGAGTACCTGGAGGAAGTAGTGGAGGAGCAGCTGCTTCGGTAGCAGCTCAAGAAGTTCCTATATCTCTAGGTTCTGATACAGGTGGAAGTGTTAGACAACCTGCTTCATTTTGTGGAGTTGTAGGTTTAAAACCAACTTATGGTAGAGTTTCAAGATATGGACTTATGGCTTTTGCTTCATCTCTTGACCAAATAGGAACACTTGCAAAAACTGTTGAAGATGTAGCTATCTGTATGAATGTTATAGCAGGTGCTGATGACTATGATGCAACAGTTAGTAAAAATGAAGTTCCTGATTACACAGAATTTTTAAATAAAGATATCAAAGGTTTAAAGGTTGGATTACCTAAAGAATATTTTATAGAAGGATTAAACCCAGAAATAAAAAAAATAGTTGATAATTCTGTCAATGCATTAAAAGAGTTAGGAGCAGAGATTGTTGAAGTTTCATTACCTCATACAAAATATGCTGTTCCAACTTATTATGTACTTGCTCCAGCAGAAGCAAGTTCAAACCTTGCTAGATTTGATGGAATCAGATATGGGTATAGAGCAAAAGATTATACAGATTTAGAAAGTCTATATGTTAAAACAAGAACTGAAGGTTTTGGAGCTGAAGTAAAAAGAAGAATAATGATGGGAACTTATGTTTTAAGTGCAGGTTTCTTTGATGCTTACTTTAAAAAAGCTCAAAAAGTAAGAAACCTAATAAAACAAGATTTTGAAAATGTTTTAACAAAGGTAGATGTTATTTTAACACCAGTCGCTCCTAGTGTAGCTTTCAAGTTATCTGATGTAAAAACTCCAATAGAATTATATTTGGAAGATATATTTACTATATCAGCAAACTTAGCAGGAATACCTGCAATATCATTACCAGGAGGACTTTTAGATAATTTACCAGTTGGAGTACAATTTATGGGAAGACCTTTTGATGAAGGAACATTGATTAAAGTTTCTTCAGCACTTGAAAATAAAATAGGAAGATTAAATTTACCTAAATTGGATTAATAAGGAGAATAGATTATGATAAAAGAATGGGAGTCAGTAATAGGACTGGAAGTTCACTTACAATTAAAAACAGGTACTAAAGTATGGTGTGGTTGTAAATCAGACTATGATGAGACTGGTATAAATACTCATGTTTGTCCAATTTGTTTAGGACATCCTGGAGCACTTCCTAAATTAAATAAGAAAGTTGTAGATTATGCAGTTAAAGCAGCACTTGCTCTTAATTGTCAAATAAATAATGAAAGTGCTTTTGATAGAAAAAATTACTTCTATCCAGATGCACCTAAGAATTATCAAATCACACAATTTGAAAAATCTTATGCTGAAAAAGGATATATAGAATTTAAATTAAATTCAGGTAGAGAAGTCAAAATAGGAATAACAAAGGTTCAAATAGAAGAAGATACAGCTAAGGCTATACATGGAAAAAATGAGTCATATCTTAACTTTAACAGAGCTTCTATCCCTTTGATAGAAATTATCTCTGAGCCTGATATGAGAAACTCAGAAGAAGCTTATGAGTATTTAAATACTTTAAAAAATATAATAAAGTATACTAAAGTTAGTGATGTTTCTATGGAAACAGGTTCGCTTAGATGTGATGCTAACATCTCTGTTATGGAAAAAGGTTCTAAAGTTTTTGGTACAAGAGTTGAAGTTAAGAATCTAAACTCATTTAAAGCTGTTGCTAGAGCAATAGACTATGAAATAGCTAGACAAATAGAACTTATAGAAAATGGTGGAAAAGTTGATCAAGAAACAAGACTTTGGGATGAAGAAAACCAAATTACTAGAGTTATGAGATCAAAAGAAGAAGCCATGGACTATAGATATTTTAATGAACCTGATTTATTAAAACTTCTTATAACTGATGAAGAAATTGAAGAAATTAAAAAGGATATGCCAGAAACAAGACTTGCAAAAGTTGAAAGATTCAAAAATGCTTATTCAATAGATGAAAAAGATGCTCTTATCTTAACAGAAGAAATGGAACTTTCAGATTATTTTGAAGAAGTTGTAAAAGTTTCAAATAATCCTAAATTAAGCTCTAACTGGATATTGACAGAAGTTTTAAGAGTTTTAAAACATCAAAATATTGATATAGAAAAATTTACTATTAGCAGTGGAAATCTTGCTAAGATAATTACTTTAATAGATAAAAATATTATTTCATCTAAAATAGCAAAAGAACTTTTTGAAATTGCTTTAACTGACAATAGAGATCCTGAAATTATTGTAAAAGAAAAAGGAATGGTTCAAGTATCAGATAGCAGTGAAATTGAAAAAATGGTAGAAGAGGTTCTAGCTAATAATCAAAAAATGATAGAAGACTATAAAGCTGCAGACGAAGGTAGAAAACCAAGAGTTCTAAAAGGTATAGTTGGTCAAGTAATGAAACTATCTAAGGGAAAAGCAAATCCTGAAATTGTAAATGAATTGATTATGTCAAAATTAAACTAAGCTATTAACTTAGCTTAGTTTTTAAAAATAGAAAGGAATAAAAATGGGAAATTATGATTTCTATCCAGCAATAGAGCCTTTTAAATCCTATATGTTACAAGTAAGTGATATTCATAGTATCTATGTAGAAGAATGTGGAAATCCTAATGGAGAACCTATAATTTTTTTACATGGAGGTCCAGGAGCAGGCTGTGGAAAAAAAGTAAGAAGATTCTTTGATCCTGAATACTATCATATAATTTTATTTGACCAAAGAGGTTGTGGTAGAAGTTTACCTTTTGTTGAGTTAAAAGAAAATAATATTTTTTATTCTGTAGAAGATATGGAAAAAATAAGATTACATATAGGCATTGATAAATGGACTATATTTGCAGGAAGTTATGGTTCAACCTTAGGTCTAACTTATGCTATATATCATCCTGAAAGAGTAAAAAGAATGGTATTACAAGGAATATTCTTAGCTAATGAAAGCGATGTAAAATGGTATTTCCAAGAAGGAATTTCAGAGATCTATCCTGCTGAATTTAAAGTTTTTAAAAATTTTATTCCTAAAGAAGAACAAGATGATTTACTTAAAGCTTATCACAAGAGATTTTTCTCAGATGATATTAAACTTAGAAATGAAGCAATTAAAATTTGGAGTCGTTTTGAATTAAGAACTATGGAATCTGAATATACTTGGTCTTTAGAAGAAGATATTCAAAATTTTGAAATTTCTCTTGCTCTTATAGAAGCACATTATTTTTATAATAAGATGTTTTGGGAAGATAGAGACTATATTTTAAATAGAGTTGATAAAATAAAAGATATTCCAATTCAGATAGCTCATGGCCGTTTAGATTTTAATACCAGAGTTTCTTCAGCTTATAGACTATCTGAAAAATTAAATAATTGTGAACTTGTTATAGTTGAGAGTGTTGGACATTCTCCTTTTACTGAAAAAATGGCTAAGGTTCTTATAAAATTTCTAGAAGATAATAAGAACTCTAATTAGGAAAGAATGAGGAAAAATGGAAAATAAAGTTTTGATAATTAATACAGGTGGAACTATAGGAATGGTTGGAAAACCTTTAAGACCGGCATATAATTGGGCTGAAATAACTAAGGGCTATTCTGTGTTAGAAAAATTTCCAACAGACTATTATCAATTTGAAAAATTAATAGATTCATCTGATGTAACTACTGACTTTTGGATAAAACTTGCAGAAGTTATTGAAGAAAATTATGATAAATATCTAGGCTTTGTTATTTTACATGGAACTGACACTATGGCCTATACAGGTTCTATGTTATCATTTTTATTGAAAAATTTAGCGAAACCTGTTGTTCTAACTGGTGCTCAAGCTCCTATGGTAAATCCTAGAAGTGATGGTTTACAAAATTTAATAAATTCTATCTATATTGCGGGGCATGAATTATTTGATATACCGCTTATTCCAGAAGTGACTATCTGTTTTAGAGATAGTTTAATGAGAGCAAATAGAAGTAAAAAAACAGACAGTAATAACTACTATGGATTTTCGTCACCAAACTATCAACCCTTAGCAGAAATTGCTACTGAAATAAAAGTTATAAAAGATAGAATTTTAAAACTTCCTACAGAAAAATTTTATGTGGAAAAAAATATTGATGCCAATGTGCTTCTGTTAGAATTATTTCCAGGACTAAATCCTAATTATATATCAAGCTTTATTGAAAGCAATAAAAATATAAAAGCTCTGATATTAAAAACTTATGGTAGTGGTAATACTCCAACAAGTGAAGAGTTTATAAATACATTAAAAACTATAGTTGAAAAAGAAATTCCTATTTTAGATATAACACAATGTATATCTGGTAGTGTAAGAATGCCTCTTTATGAATCAACAGATAAACTTTCAAAATTAGGTATTATAAATGGAAGTGATATAACTTCAGAGGCTGGATTGACTAAGATGATGTATTTACTCGGGAAGAAATTGAATTTAAAAGAAATTAAGGAAGCTTTTTCAACTTCAATTTGTGGAGAACAAACAGTTTAATACAGGAGAAAGTATGAAAAAATGGATTTTATTAATATTAGCTATTATATTATTTGGAATTTTTTCTATTATAAGATCTTGTCAAAGGTCTTCAAGAGAAATTGTAAATGTCTATACAGATAAAGAGATAGAATATTTTATTGGAAAGTTAGCTAAAAAATTTGAAAGAAATGAAAGCAAAATCCAAGTTAAAATAAATAATCTGAAGAATATATCTGATTATGATATTATAATAACTGATGAAAAAGAAAGTGTTAAAAAGCTTAAAAAAGAATTTAAATCAAAAGATTTATTTAAAGATGAATTAGTTGTAATAGGGCGTAGAAGAATTGAAAATATTTCTCAAGTTGCTAACTCTACTATTGCTATGCCCAATTATAAAACAAATATTGGAAAGAAAAGCTTAGATATCTTAGCAAAATTAGATAATTTTTCTGAAATATCTAAAAAAATTGAATATAAAGACGATGCTATTAGTTCACTTCAAAGTGTTGATTTATATGAAGTTGACTATGCTTTTATTACAAGAAAGTCATTAGCTTATGCTAAAAATTCTGAGATATGTTATCGTTTTCCAGCGACTATGGAAGGAAATAAAATATTATATAGAATTTATTTAGATATGAATAGTTCAGATAATTCAAAAAATTTCTATAACTTTTTAGAAGAAGAATTTACTGAAAAAATTCAAGAAAAACCAAAAAGTGAAAAAAATAAAGCAATTATCACAAAAGATGTGGAGGGAAAATCTTGAAAAAGGCATTAATATTTCTTAGTTTGTTAATTATATCGAATCTTAGTTTTTCTGAAGGGACAAATTTAGAAAGTATAAATCAAAATACTGTAATTGCTACAGAAACAGATAATAAACCTCAAAAAGTGACTTTAGATGTTAAATCTGTTTATGATAGCTTGAATATAAAAGGAAAAATAGATTACTCAATATTCCAAAAAGCTTATTTAGGATATGTTCAAATACCTAATAAAAATCCTGGAGTTTTGGTTATAATAGACTATTCTAAGCCTTCAAATGAAGAAAGATTTTATGTGTTGGATTTGAATAAGAAAAAACTAGTTTATTCTACTCGGGTTGCTCATTCTAAAAATTCTGGCTTAGAAATTCCTTTAGAGTTTTCAGATGATCCAAACTCTTACCAAAGTTCATTAGGTTTCTTTTTAACTCTAGGTGAATATAATGGAGCTTATGGCTATTCTTTGAGATTAAAAGGTCTTGAAGAAAATATAAATGCAAATGCAGAGTCAAGAGCAATAGTTATTCATGGCGGAGATATAGTTAATGATGAATATATTAAAAAGTATGGTTTTGCAGGAAGAAGTTTAGGTTGTCCAGTTTTACCTGCTGCTTTAACTAAAGAAATAGTTAACTATATCAAACATGGAAGAGTTTTATTCATCTATGGAAATGATGAAGAATATATTGAAGAAAGTTACTATTTAAGCAAATTAGCACCTGTTTTTGAAGGAAAGCCTCAAAATATTGTTGAGCTTGAAAAACCTAGAGAAACAACTAAAGTAGTAACAACAACTTCCCCTACTTCGGATTCTAAAGTTCCAACTGCTTTAAACACACCAAGTGCAAGTACTCCAACAGTTGAAAATCCTGATCAAAAAAATATTTCAATAATGTTGGATGTTATAAAAAAAGAAGCTGAATACAAACAGCATTTGAGCTTTAGAAAATCGGAAAAATTTGTAGATTATTTTGCAGTTATGAAGAATGTAGTTGAAGATAACAGTACTGTAAAACATAGTGAAACTATAGTTGCAACTACAAAAACAGAGGATTCTAAAAACGTAGAAGTATTAGAAAAACCTAAAGAAACTAGAGAAGCTAAAGATACAGAAAAAGCAGAAATTATACCTGAAAATAAAGCTCAAGTTATAGAAGAACCTAAAAAAGAAGATATAAAAGAGGAAGTTGAGAAGAAAGAAGTAAAAACAGAGGAACTAAAGAAAGAAGAGCCTAAAAAAGAAGAAGTTAAGAAAGTTAATAGAAAATATTCTGAAGAAGTTATTAGAAAAAGTTTAGGTCTAGGAGTAAAATTAAAATCAAAGACAAAATAAAGGTGATTTCTTATGAAAAAATTATTCTTACTGACATTTCTAGCAATAATTTTAATGTTAAGAATTGCAACAGGAGTTAGAATAACAGAGATTTTTCAAAAAGAAGTATATAGAATGAGTTTTAATTTAGTTGATAGTAAAGTTAAGGATCTAAAAATTAATAATAAATATCCTTTGAAAAATATATATGGAAAACTAGATTATAAGGAAGATGGAAAATATAAAGGGTATTTTTTAGTGAAATCTATTAAAGAATATAAAGATATTTATTTTATTGAGCTTGAAGATATTAAATCTGAAAAGATAGAGAATAATTTTTTAGAAAATTATCTTCAAGTTCTATTTAATAGAGCCGAAGAAGGATATTTATATGAAACAAAAAATCTGAATAGAGCTATATTGTTAGGCGATAATAGCAGAATTAAAAAGAGTTTACAAGAAAAGATAAGATATATAGGTTTATCACATGTCTTTGCTATGTCAGGCTTACATATAGGCTTGGTCATAGCTATTTTTTATTTTATCTTAAGAAGAATAATAAAGAATAAAATTGTACTTGAAGTGTCACTTATACTTTTACTTAGTCTATATTACTTTTCAATAAAAGAAAGTCCATCATTTACAAGAGCTTATATAATGGCTTTGGTATATTTGCTAGGGAAATTAGTCTATGAGAAGATAGATTTAGCTAAAAGCCTTATTATAAGTGCTTATTTATCCATTTTAATTAAGCCTACAGTTGTATTCTCACTTTCTTTTCAGCTATCTTATGGAGCCATGATAGCCATTATATATATTTTTCCTTATATTAGAAAAATAAACTATAAAAAAATAAAAGTTTTAGATTACTTTTTATTTACGACTACTATTCAAATTTTTTTAATACCTATAACAGTTTATTACTTTAATACAATACAATTTTTATCATTAATATCAAATTTGATACTTTTACCTTTAGCAAGTTTCTATATATCAATTAACTACATAGCTCTATTTTTAGAAAATTTTTATCTATCATTTTTATTAAAACCTATTATTGAAATTCTTTATAAGATTTTAATTTATCTTATAGATTTCTTTGCAGAATTACCTTATTTATCAGTGGAATATGAAAATAAAAATTTGATATATATTTATATAGTTTTTTTAGTTATAATTGTGGTATATAAAAATATAAAAAGAAAAGATTAGAGATAATTTTTTAAGAGGAAAGAATATGGAAAATAATTTATTTAAAATACATTCAGACTATAAACCAACAGGGGATCAACCCACTGCAATAGATAGTATAGTGAAAAATATAGAAAATGG
>ERZ773018.808-NODE-808-length-17851-cov-6.800067_pt1 | contig 17851 bp, 12 predicted proteins | sample MGYA00580840_ERZ773018 | MGnify/ENA primary metagenome ERZ773018 (study PRJEB29015, sample SAMEA2738125) | human oral metagenome | biome: human oral; feature: human-associated habitat; material: saliva | place: China | collected 2256 ... | reverse complement strand
ATTTTAAAATAAATTTCAAACAAGCTACTGCGACGTCCATTATTGTTGAGGGAGCCTTTGTGGAGCTCCTGAAACACTAATGGCAGACAAGTAGCTGTATATTATCTAAAAAATCTACTTAGTAACGAACTATTTTTAAGTTTTTTAAAAAGTTTTTTTATTTTTTATTTAAAAGAGGGTAGCCTAAGGCTTTTCTATTTTCTACAAATACTTCAGCACATCTTCTAGCTAAATTTCTAACTCTTAGAATATATCCCATTCTTTCAGTAGTTGAAATAGCTCCTCTTGAATCTAAAACATTAAATGTATGAGAACATTTTAAAACATAGTCATAAGCTGGTAAAACAAGTCCTTGATCTAAAACTTTTTTAGCTTCGTCTTCATATTCATCAAACCATTTAAAATGTTTATCTAGGCTCGCAAGTTCAAAAGAGTATTTTGAGTTTTCAAATTCAAATTGATATCTCATATCTCCATATTTTACTCCCTTAGTCCATTCTAAGTCATAAACATTTTCTTTATTTTGAATGTATAGTGCAAGTCTTTCTAATCCATAAGTTATTTCAACTGGAACTATATCTAATTCTAATCCTCCAACTTGTTGGAAGTAAGTGAATTGAGTTATTTCCATTCCATCTAGCCATACTTCCCAACCAAGTCCCCAAGCTCCAAGAGTAGGTGATTCCCAGTCATCTTCTACAAATCTTATATCGTGTTTTTCAGGTTCTATTCCTAAAACTCTTAAACTTTCAAGATATAATTCTTGTATATTAGTTGGTGATGGTTTCATAATAACCTGAAATTGATGATGTTGATAAACTCTGTTAGGGTTATCTCCATATCTTCCGTCTTTTGGTCTTCTTGAAGGCTCTACATAAGCCACGTTCCAAGGTTCTGGTCCTAATGCCATTAAGAAAGTATTAGGGTTAAATGTCCCAGCTCCCTTTTCTATATCATAAGGGTTTCCAATTATACAACCCTTAGAGCTCCAATATTGTTGTAAAGAAAAAATTATTTCTTGAAATGTCATTTTATTTCACCCTCTTTTTTCTATTAAAAATTAAATGTTCTATTATTATCAAAATTACACCTATATTTATCCATACATCTGCAAAGTTAAAGATAAAAGACCAAATACCTCTAAAGTCTAGCATATCTACTACAAAGCCTCTGAACAGTCTATCTATCATATTTCCAACTGCTCCTGAGAATATCATAGTATAGGCTATTCTTTCTAAGAAACTTATCTTTTTAAAATTCTTGCAGAAATAGAATAAGATTAAACCTATTGCTATAAGTGCTAAAATACTTACTATATCTATTTTCCCTTGAAAAAGACCAAAGGCAACTCCTCTATTCTGAACATATGTCAAATTAAAGAAGTTATCTATTATTGGAATTGTATCCCCAACATACAGAGTACTGTGAACTATAAATTTTGAATACTGGTCTATTATAAGTAATATTAAGAATAAAAATATATAAATCATACTTTCTCCTATTTCAATACTCCTGTACATCTTGGACATAGTGTTGGATGTTCTGGATCAGTCCCTAAATCGTCATATTTCCAACATCTTTCACATTTTTCTCCATCTGCATGAGTAATTTTTATTTTTAAGTTTTCTATTTCTTCAGCAGCAGTAAAGTTGTCATCACTAGAGTCTGTTACTTCTATATCAGAAACGATAAATACTGTTTCTAATAATTCTAGATTTTCTTTTATAAATTCTTTTAAAGCATTGTCTTCAGTGTATAGGCTAACTTTAGCATCTAAAGAGTTTCCTATTATTTTATTTTCACCTTGTCTTGCTTTTTCTAATTTTTTATTTACTTCTTTTCTTAGTTTTATTATTTGTTGCCATTTTTCATCTAATTCAGGATTTAAATATTCATCGTTATTTACATACCAATCAGCTAAGAATACAGATTCTACTTCTCTTGCTTCTGTTGGTAAGTTTTCCCAAATTTCTTCAGCTGTAAATGAAAGTATTGGTGCAACCATTTTTGTTAAAGTCATTAAAACTTCATACATAACTGTTTGTGCTGCTCTTCTTGCAACAGAATCTTTCTTTTCAGTATAAAGTCTATCTTTTATTATATCCAAGTAGAAAGCTGACATATCTATTGCTGCAAAGTAATGTATTCCTTGGAATAGATTATAGAATTCATATTTATCATAACTTTCAGTTACATTTCTCTTCAATACTTCTAATTTATTTAAAGCCCATTTATCTATTTCTAACATATCTTTATATGCTACTTTATCAGTTTTTGGGTTGAAGTCGTAGCTATTTCCAAGTATATATCTTGCCGTATTTCTTATTCTTCTATATGCTTCTGACATTTGTTTGATTATATTATCAGATATTCTTACGTCATCTCTATAGTCAACAGAACCACACCAAAGTCTTAATATATCTGCTCCATAAACTTTTATTACATCACTAGGTGCAACTGTGTTTCCTAATGATTTAGACATTTTCTTTCCTTCACCATCATTAACAAATCCGTGAGTTAATACGCTCTTATAAGGTGAATCTCCAGTTGATGCAACTGATGTTAAAAGTGAAGTATGGAACCATCCTCTATGTTGGTCTGAACCTTCAAGATATAGGTCACATGGTCTATGTAATCCTTCCCAAACTTCTAAAACTCCTCTATGGCTACTTCCTGAATCGAACCAAACGTCCATTATGTTTGTTTCTTTTCTTAATTTTAATCCTTTTAGATTATATTTAACTAATAATTCTTCTCCGATTAATTCTTCTGGAGTTTTTTCAACCCATATATTAGAACCATGTTCTCTTACTAAACCACATATTCTATCTAATATTTCTTTATGGAATATTTCTTCATTTGTTTCATCATTATAGAATATTGGAATAGGAACTCCCCATACTCTTTGTCTTGATATACACCAGTCAGGTCTTGTTTCCATCATAGAACCTATTCTATTTTTACCCCAAGCTGGTATGAAGTTTATTTCATCTATAACTTTTAGAGTTTTTTCTCTCAAATCTCCACCTTCCATTCTAATGAACCATTGTTCAGTAGCTCTGAAGATAACAGGAGTTTTAGATCTCCAGTCATGTGGATATGAGTGATTTATTTCTTGCATTTTTAAGATATGTCCTGTTTCAGTTAAATGTTTTATTATAGCCTTGTTAGCTTCTGAATAAACAAGTCCTTTAAATAGGTCACCAGCTTCTTCTGTTAAACAACCTCTATGGTCGATTGGAGATATAACTGGTAATTTATAGTTAAGTCCTACAACATAGTCATCTTGTCCATGTCCTGGTGCAGTATGAACTGCCCCTGTACCCGCATCAGCTGTAACATGGTCTCCTAAAATTACAAGTCCTGTTCTTTCTAAGAAAGGATGTTGATATGTTGTATATTCTAATTCTTTTCCTTTAAATTCTTTTAAAAGTTCAGCATTTTCTATTCCTATATCTTTAAATGCACTTTCTGCTAAATCTTTAGCAAGTATTAAATTACCTTTTTCTGTTTTATATAATCCATAGTCAAAATTTTCATTTAAACATATAGCTACGTTTGCTGGTAATGTCCAAGGCGTAGTTGTCCATATTAAAACAAAGGCATCTTCATTAAATCCTATTTTATCTAATAAATCTTTATTAGCTTGCATTCTTACATAGATAGATGGTGATGTATGATCATAATATTCTATTTCTGCTTCAGCAAGTGCTGTTTCTGTTGCAGGCGACCAATACACAGGTTTTAGTCCTTTAAATATATATCCATTTTCATAGATTTCACCAAATAATTCTAATTGTTTAGCTTCAAATCTAGGGTCAAGAGTTAGATAAGGATGATCCCAATCTCCTAAAACTCCTAATCTTATAAATTGTTCTTTTTGAATTCCTACCCATTTTCTAGCATATTCTTCACAACGTTTTCTTATTTCTAATGGTGACATTTCTCTTGCCTTAGCAACACCAACTTCTTTAACCACTTGTAATTCTATTGGTAGTCCGTGTGTATCCCAACCAGGAACATAAGGTGATTTGAAACCTCTAAAAGTTTTATATTTTATGATTATATCTTTTAATATTTTATTTAAAGCATGCCCTATATGAGTGTTACCATTTGCATAAGGTGGCCCATCGTGTAATATAAAGCTTTCCCCATTTTTATTTTTCTCTAAGCCTTTTTCATAAATTCTTTCCTCAGTCCATTTTGTGATATACTTTGGTTCTTTGTTAGGCAGATTAGCTTTCATTTGAAAATCTGTCTTTGGTAAATGTAGTGTACTTGTGTACTCTTTTTCATTCATTGGTTTATTTCCTCCCTGTATTCATTAAAAATTATTCTTATCTTTGTTCCAACATCTAATTCAGAAGATATAGACATAAATCCATTATGTTCTTTAACTATCTTGTATATTGTTATAAGTCCTGTTCCCATAATACTATTTCCTGTGACTTCTGAATAAGGTTTCATAACAGCTTTGACTTCTTCTGGAGTCATTCCAACCCCATTATCAATTATCTCTAAAATAATACGATTATTTTTGTCACCTACAACAACTATATTGATTTTTTTATCCAACTTATTTCTAGTTAAAATAGCATTTATGGAGTTTCTCAGAATTTGTATGAACATTTGATATATCCTTTTTTTATCTCCATACATATTTCCTGAAAAATCTATAAATAATGAAATATTTATTCCATATTTTCTTAAAATTTTTTCACTATTATTCACTATTTTCTCTATCAATTTTTCAAAGTTAAATACTTTAAAATGACTCTTGCTATTATCCAAAGAATCTTTTATAACAATATTCTTCTTCTTTTCATCTTTAAGATATTTTTTTATCTTCTCTATATCTTTACTATTATATCTATTATTCTCCAATTTTTCAATAAAACTTTCTACATTGTGAATTAATCTTTTATTATCTTTTATGAATTTATCAGATACTTTAGACATTGTTAAGTATCTTTCTTTCATAAGTTTACTTTCTCCTAGAATAATATTTTTTATTCTTGTCAATAAGTTCATCAATAATAGACTATTTACTTCAACTTCTTCTTCAGAAATTAAATTATTTTTACCAAAATAATCTACCAAGATACAACCTATCTTAATATCTTCATCTGCAATAGGCAGTATCATAAAGTTATTAAGTCCTAATGTTCTAAATAATTTATTTCCATAAGTATATTTAAAACCTTTGTCATTATGATAAATTATTTTGCTGTTTTCCATACTTTCCCAAAACATTCCACCTGGCTCATATTCAACATTTAAAAGAGGCATTAATTCTTTTATACTATTTACCTGAAATTTGAAACCATTTATTCCCTCAGTATACTTTTCCATATTCATTTCAATATGAGGGTTTATAGCATATTTTGTTACAGAAAGTTCTTCCTTATCTTCATCATATTCTAAATACAAGGCTCTACTATATCCTAGCCCTTCTTCGGACGTCAAGGTTCTTAAAACTTCATCTAATCCTTCTGAAAAATTATCTCTTAAACTTATACTTGTTAACAACTTTTCGACCGCTATAAGTCTATTTAAGTTTGTATTTAATTTATTATTTTTTTGTATTAATAAATTTTCGTTTTCTTCTATTCTTTCAGCCATAAACTTTAATGAGTTTGAAATAGATCTTATTTCAAAAATATTTTCTTCACCAAAATCTATTCCGCCTTTATCTTTCTTGCTGTCTATTCCTATTTTTTCTGTCTTACCTGCAAGAGCATTTAATGGTGCTAAAAGTTTAGCAAAAATTCTAGCACATAAAGCTGTACTTAGAACAACAGCTAATAAGCAGACAACAAGTATTATAGTAGCTAGCATATATTTAACCACTACAAATTCATTTTTCGATATAGCAACCCCTATATCTCCAACATAATCATTACTTTTATTATTTTGTAATGCTAGCATTCCCAAATAATAATAGTCATTATCTATTTTCTTTTCAGAAAAGTAATATTTATTATCTGATAATTCCCTGCCTACCTTATTAAATTTAAAATTTTTAAAGAAATCATCTGATTTCTCTAAACTTATTTCACCAAAGGCAAAACCATCTTTAGATAGTATAAAAATTTTATCTTCAGCCGATAAATAGGCATAGTCTTTTATCTCTGTCAAACTGTAGTTTGTTATAGGAAAAGTCAATATAATATAGTTTCTTTCAGTAGAATTATATAAACGATATGGCTGGACTAATCTGATGTACAACGCATCTTTAGTACTTACATATTCAAATTTTTGTGTCTCTAAAAATTCTTTAGAGGGTATAATGTTACTATTTTTATATAAATCATACTTAATATCCCTATCTCCACTTTCTCCAAGTACTATTCTTTGTGGTGAAAGTATTTGTATAAAAGATTTTCCATATAAGCTATAAGACTCTATCCCCAGTTGATTTTTTACAGCTGAGGCAAGTCTATTTTGAATCAACTTATCATTGCTATCCACCAAAATTAAATTAACTGCGTCATTTGAAGCATCATATAAATGCTCCCTACTTTTATCTATGTAATACAAATAGGCTTTGTTCACTAATAAGGTTCTTTCACGAGACTTATCTAGAAGTCTCATATTTAGCTCATTGAAAATCATAATTCCAAAAAGGGTTGCCATAATAGAGGCAACTATAATTATTGCAATTCCGTTATATGATATTATTCTTAATAGTAGAGAATCCTTCTTTATAAACATAGCTCACTTCTGCTCCCCATTAATTTTGTTCCTTCTTTGTTAAGCCAACTCTTCCTCTGTCTTTATCAACATCTTTTATTCTCACTTTAATAATTTGTCCAACTGCTAAAACTTTGCTTGGATCATCTATGTATTTATTTGAAATTTCTGAAATATGTAAAAGTGCATCATTTTTTAGACCTATATCTACGAAGGCTCCAAATTTAACAACATTTCTAACTGTTCCTTCAAGTTCCATTCCAACTTCTAAGTTATCAATATTTAAAATATCTGATTTTAAAAGTGGTTTTTCAAAGTCATCTCTTGGGTCTCTTCTATCTTTCAATAGTGCTTCATAGACGTCTTTTACAGTTTCTGCTCCAAAATTATTTTCCTCAGCAAACTTCTTATAATCAAAAGATTTTAATCTTTCTCTTGCTTCATTTAGTTCATTATTGTATTTTTCTAAGCTAAATCCTATTTTTTCCAATAAAGCTTCAGCTATAGCATAAGACTCAGGGTGGATAACTGTGTTATCTAAAATATTTTCACCTTCTGGTATAACTAAGAAACCAGCCATTTGTTCATATGCTTTAGGTCCTACACCTTTAACTTTTAAAATTTCTTTTCTATTTTTAAAGTTACCATTTTCTTTTCTATACTCAACTATATTCTTGGCAACAGTTTTCTTAATTCCTGAAATATGTGAAAGTAATGCCCAAGAAGCTGTGTTAATATTAGCTCCAACATTATTAACAACATGGCTTATTACATTATCTAGAGACTCATCTAATTTAGATTGGTTTACATCATGTTGATACATTCCAACCCCTATAGACTTAGGATCTATTTTTACAAGTTCTGCTAAAGGATCTTGTATTCTTCTTCCTATTGAAATAGCTCCTCTAACTGTTACGTCTAAATCAGGGAATTCTTCAGCTGCTATCTTAGAAGCTGAGTAAACTGACGCTCCTGCTTCGTTTACTATCAAATATTTTAAATTTAATTTATTTTCTTTTATTATATTGGCAACAAAAGTTTCTGTTTCTCTTGAGGCAGTTCCATTTCCTATGCTGACAATATCTATTTCATATTTCTTAACCAAAGCTAAGAATTTCTTTTTAGCATCTTCAATTTGTTTTGGGTTGTGCATAGCTTCAACTAAGAAAAATACTGTGTTTTCTCTATAAAAACCGTATTTGTCTATAACGGCTACTTTACAACCTGTTCTGTATCCTGGGTCAAGTGCTAAGACATTCTTTTCTTTTAAAGGTGCTTGTAAAAGTAGGTTTTTCAAGTTATCTTTAAATACTGCTATTGACTCAATTTCGGCTCTTTCAGTTAAAGCATTTCTAACTTCTCTTTCAATAGACGGGATTATTAATCTATCTAAAGAATCTTTTATAATTTCTTTGTAAGTTGCAACTAAATCATTTTTAGGAAATTCTTTAAGAATCATATTTTCAATTTTTTCTCTATCGCTATCTTCTAGTCTTAGATGAACTGTTAATATATCTTCTTTTTCTCCTCTATTTACTGCTAGTATTCTATGAGAAGCCATTTTTTCAATTTTTTCACTATATTCATAGTAGTCATTGTAAACTTTCTTTTCATCTAATTCTGCTGCTTTTTTACTAGCCTTTGCTTCTATGATAGAAGATTTTAAATATATTTCTCTTATTCTTTCTCTATATTCAGCTTTTTCAGAAATATTTTGTGCTATTATAAGCATAGCTCCTTCTATAGCATCTTCAACTGTAGGAACTTCTTCTGTTATAAAGTCCTTTGCTAGATTTTGAATTTCTTCTAAATTATTAGCTGTATAAAATTTTTCAGCTAGTGGTTCTAAACCTCTTTCCTTAGCAATATCAGCCTTTGTTTTCTTTTTCTTTCTATATGGAAAATAAATATCTTCAACTTCTTGTAGAATTTTTGCTTCTATTATGCTGTTTCTTAATTCATCTGTTAACTTTCCTTGTTCTTCAATAAGTCTTATAACTTCTTCTTTTCTTTCTTCTAAATTTCTTAAGTATTCAACCTTTTGTAGAATGTCTCCTATTTGTACTTCGTCTAAATTTCCTGTTATTTCTTTTCTATATCTTGCAACAAAAGGTATAGTAGCTCCATCATCTAAAAGTTTTATTGTGTTTTCAACTTTATCAACTGGAATTTTTAATTCTTCAGCTACAATTTTATAAATTTTTTCCATTGCATACCCCTTACATTTTTTATTTATAATCATTGAACTTGTATTTTATATTGTATCACATTTTTTAAGTTATTTATAGACTTGAAATATTAATAAAATAAAAAAGAGTTAGAAGTAATTTTTCCAACTCTTTTTCTGAATTCTTACTTATTTTAATTATTTTGATTTTTTTCTTTTACCTTATCAATCTCTTTTTTAAAATCATTTATATTTACACAATCTGCGTAATCAACTTGTAATGCTTCAAAATGTTTTTTTCCACAATCAATTTTTAAATTTTCTACATCTCTTCTTTTATCTTTATCAGTAGATCCTTTGGTCTCTATAACAAAGTATAATTTTCCTTCTTCTTTATTTTCGTCTTTTACTAGTATTGCCCAATCTGGATTATAATATCCTAATGGAGTTGGTATCTTAAACCAATCTGGAAGTTTTGTATAAACTTTAACATTTCCGTTCTTTTCTAATCCTTCTGCAAATTCTCTTTCTACCTCTGAATCTATAATAATACTACTATATGGTGTTTTTCCAGTTTCTACCATATTTCCTTGTTTACTCATTTCATCTTTAAGATAACCAAAAATTTCACTATTTTTAAATAATTCTTGTGAGTAATACTCAATATCGCCTATTTTTTCATATTTGATACCATCAACTATGAAAGCTTTCATACTTCCCTTTATTATATTTACAGCTTGTTCTAGATAAGATTGTGGATTTTTCTTAAAGCTATCTAGAGTTTTAGAATTAGTTAAAATATTTACTATACTTTTTCTTGTAAGGTTTGTTTCATTTTGTAAATAAGTAATTATATCAGGTAACTTATATTTAGTAGTAATCTCTAGATTTTCTTCTATCTCATAAGCTCCAGTTTCTTCTATTCCACCTTTTGTAATAGCTATTTTTTTCTTATCATATATAAGTTTTTCAGCTGGAATATAGATTCCTTCATCTAAATTCTTTATACATTCATTTATTAATTTTTCACTATTAAAATTCACCTGATATGTAGTTTTGTATTTTACTCTATCCCAAAGTTCTTTAAAATCTTCACTTAAAAATATTTCTTTGTTTAAGTTTATTTTCTTTCTCTCATCAGCATTTTTTATAACTAGTTTTCCAGTAGTAGATTTTAATTTCTTAAAAATACTTTCTTTTATATCTTTAAATTCTTCTGCTAATTCTAATTTACCTTCATCTAAATCTCTTTTTAATTTTTCTTTGACATTACCATTTTCATCAATATATTCTCTTCTTATTAAATCTTCATATATTTCTTTTGATTTTTCATGTCCAAGATAAATTTCTTTTCCATCTTCATTAGAAATTAAAATATTACTAAAAATATATTCTTCTATAAGTCCGAATTTAATATTTTCATCTTTTTCCATTTCTTTTTGTAAAGACTCAACAAACTGCTCATAAGATTCATTTGCCATTACTGTAAGAGTATTTACATCAAAACCTCTAACTCTTTCTCCAGCTTGATTTACTGCTATTCTTAATCCTCTTCCGATTTCTTGTCTTTTCTTCATTTCAGAACTTGTTTCATTCAATGTACATATTTGGAATACATTAGGGTTATCCCATCCTTCTCTTAAAGCTGAGTGTGAAAAAATGAAAGCCAATGGTTCATCAAAACTTAAAAGTTTTTCCTTATCTTTCATTATCTTATTAAATGTTTCATCATCAGCGTTTGTATTACCTTTTGTATCTTTAAATTCATTGTATTCTACTCCACTTTTTGTTTTCTTTTTGTCAGTTGAAAAATATCCATCATGTGCTGTAGAAGCATTTCCAAATCCTAGATATTTTCCTGATTTTATAAGAGCATTGTACTCTTCTTCAAACATTAGAGCATATTTACCTTTTTTAGCTTCACCTGTCTCTGGATCATATGTTCTATAGTTTGCAACTCTGTCTATGAAGAAAAGTGATAAAACTTTTATTCCTTTAGCTTTCAAAGCAAGTTGTTTTTCAAAATGCTCTTGAATTGTTTTTCTAATTTGTGCTCTTTTTATTACATCTGGATCTTGTCCACCATTTACTTGTCCTACTGTTAATCTCACTTTTCCAAAATCTATATAAGATTTAGTTGGATCTTCTTCATTATATCTAATTTCATTTACAATATAGCCATCATAGATATCTCTTTTTGCTTTTTCACTTAAGATATCACCATGTTCTATACTAATTTCTGTTCTTTTTACAGTTGATTTCTTTTTTTTATCAATTTCTATTTTAGCCTTGATACCTTTTTTACCAGAGGTTATACTTGTAACTTTTATATACTCTGTATTTGAATTTTGACTAAGTCCTACTGTTGCTACTTCTATTTGCTTTACTAGTTTCTTTTCATAGGCTGCTATTGAATCTAGTTTAAATACAGGATTATATATTTCCTTATGTGTTGCTGAATATCTCAATGTACATAAAGGATTTAACTCTTTTATTGCTTTTTTAGCTATATCAGTTTCCATATTTTGTGGTTCATCAAGTATTAATATTGGATTACATTGAGTAATATAATCTATTGGTCTCTCTCCATTAGCTTGATCTAAATCTTTGTATATATTATTTGGATTTCCATTATCTATAGCTTTATTAAAAGATTGTATAGTTATGATCATAATTTCTATATTATCATTTATAGCGAAATTTCTTATCATATTCATTTTTTCAGAATCATAAATGAAGTAATTATAAGGAATATTATCATACAAACTCTTGAAGTGTTCTTCTGTAATTTGAAGTGCCTTATATACACCTTCTTTTATTGCTTTTCCTGGAACAACTATAATAAATTTTTTGAATCCATATTTTTTATTTAGCTCCATGATAGTTCTTAAATATACATAAGTTTTTCCTGTTCCTGTTTCCATTTCAACAGAAAAATTATACATATCTTCTTCTGATACCTCTGTTTTAGGTAAACCATTTCTAGTTTGAATCTTATTTAAATTTTCTGAAATTTGTTCTGGAATTAATGAAATTTTATTCCCAGTTCCTGTCTGATTTTCATTAGCTGTTATACTTAATTGAGGATTACTACTTTTTTCTACTGTAAATATACTTTTATTTACTTCTTGCCCTAAAAATATATCTGTTACAGAATTTATAGCTTCTAACTGATATTCTAAGTTTTCTTCAAATTTAATTTTCATAATCCCCTCCTATATACTTCTAATTTCACTTATTCCAACTTGCTCTAACTTCTTTATTGCATTTGTCTTAACTACATCATCTTTAAATGAGTTATCTCTTAATATTACTGTTGTTTTAAATTCCTTATCTATTTCTTGTAATTTTTTATATTCTTCGCAGATTGAATTTATTACTTCGTTATTTATTTCCTTATTCAAACTTACTAGCAGACTTCCTCCACCTATTGAGTAGAAGTCCTTATTTTCTTCTATTGGAATATTTAAGTCTAGTCCATATTTTAATAGAATTTCATACAGAACATCCAATGTGTTTCTATCTCTTTTTATATTTTCTATTGAATCTAACAGGCTTTGTTGTAAGTTTTCTGTATCTGTATCCCATTCCTTTATATTTGTTGAATCTAACTTAAATACTTTAAAACCTACATCTAATTTTTCTCTATTTTCTAATGGCAGGCTTTCATCTGATTTTATCTTTTCTCCCGCTCTTCTTATTCTTTCTTTTCCTATTTCACATATATTTTTATAGCCTAATAAATATGCATTTCTATCTTCTGCAATTTTTTCTGGTAATTGAACTAGTATAAATTTTTTATCATGTTCTTCTTCAGCATTTAACTGCATTACTGCATGTGCTGTTGTGCCTGAACCACTAAAAAAATCTAAAATATAGCCATCATCAACCATAGAAATAAAATCTTTTACTGTATAAAGGCTCTTAGGATAATCAAAAGTTTTCTCTTGTTCAAATAAATCTGATAGTAAATTTGTTCCATACATAACATTACTATTGATATCTTCGCTCCATAATGAAGTTGGTGTCCTTGTTTCCTCAGAAGGTATTTTTATTTGGTTAGCTTCATAAATGTATGTTTGATATTCATTCAATACTCTACTAAAAGTTCTTTGCCATACTTTTTTTTCTCCATTTCTAGCTATTGGAAAAACAACTAGAAAACCTTTTTCTTGATAACTTTTTGTTAAATTATTTATATATTCTTCATCAAACCCTTTTTCTCTTGTATAAATTTTTTGATATTCTTCAAGTGTTATCATTTCTACCTTATTATCTTTCACTAATATTGGATAAAATCTTTTTGGTCTCTCTTCTCTTCTTGAATTTGTTCCACTTCTTAGTAAAGTAGAATAACTATTTTCACTATAATTTTTTTTCTTTATTTTTAATTCTTTCATATTCTGAATATTCTTAGAGTAGACTAAATGATATTCATGAACTGGATCTATATTTTTTTTACCTCTCCCTTGAGGATTACATTTGGTTATTATTGTACCAATAAAATTATATTCACCAAAAAGTTCATCACACATCATCCTTAACCTTGACTGCTCATAATCATCAATGGCAATCACTATTATCCCATCATTTGATAACAAATTTCTTCCTAATCTTAAAACAGAAAACATCATTGATAACCAATCTGAATGATATCTTCCAGAAGTATCTGAATTTGTTGTCAAAACAAAATTATCATCTGAAACTTCACCTATAAATCTTTTATAATAATCTAAAGGTGATGTAAAATTATTTTTATATAAGATATCGTTTCCTGTATTATATGGTGGGTCAATGTATATCATTTTTATCTTACCATGATATGATTTTTGTAGTAACTTTAATACTTCTAAATTATCTCCTTCTATGTAGATATTTTCTGTATTATCCCAATTCTTTGACTCTTCTTTAGCTGGTCTTAATGTTCCCGTACTTACTTCTTGTGCCATTTGTCTTGCTTCTGATTTTCCATTCCAAGTTAAAGAGTATCTTTCCTTAGAATCTTCTAAATCCTGTACCCCCCCCCATGACAAATTTGCCTTAGTAAATCAAAGTCTATTCTTCCTTCTATAAATATTTCTGGAAAAATTTCTTTTAACTTTTTAACATTTTCTTGAATTAAATCCATACTTGTTCCATTTAGTTTTTTCATTTTTCTCACTCCCTCTTTATTTTTATATCATTTTAATTTTTCTTCTATCTCTTCTATACTAGGTAAGCTACTCTTATAATTCTTAGGTAATAATTTAGATAAATTATATTCTGAAATTCCAATAGGTTCCCTACTAGACTCTAAAGCATATTCTGCAACTACATTATCTTTTGTTTTACATATTAAAAGACCTAAAGTTTCATTATCCATATCTTTTTTTCTTTGATGATTTATTGCAGCAATATAAACTCCTAATTGTCCTATATATGATGGTTCTAATTCTGTAACTTTGAGTTCTACTACTATATAACATCTCAGTTCTAAATGATAGAATAATAAATCAATGAACATTTCTTTTGAACCAACCATAATAGGAACTTGTCTTCCAACAAATGCGAATCCTTGTCCTAATTCTAATAAAAAATTAGTTATATTACTTGTTAATGCTTCTTCTAGTTCCTTCTCTTTATACCCTTCTGTTAAAGTTAAAAAATCAAAATTATATGGATCTTTTAATGTCTCTTTTGCTAAATCACTTTTTGTATCAGGTAATAATCTAGAAAAATTTGTAATTGCTTTTCCTTGTGCAGAATATAAATTTGTATCTAAAAAATTTAAAAGCATGGCTCTACTCCATCCATTTTTAATTATTTTTTCAATATAAAAAAGAGCTTCCTCCTCATTTTTACATCTTGTTATTAATAAAATATGATACCCCATGGAATAGAAAATATATAATCTAATTGGTCAACAGCTTGTTGACTTTTTTTATAAAATAAATAAAATTTTCTTATATATTTTAGATTAGTAAGAGAAAAACCTTTCATACCAATAAATTCTTAATGACTAAAATAGCACTTACTGCAATAAGTGCTATTTTTATTCTGTTTATTATTTTAAAATCTATCCAATATTATATTTAGTTGTTCTGCTATCTCAGAAACAGTATGATATTCTTCATCATACCAATCATATCTATAAAAATCTTGTTTGTAATGAATATAGTAGTATCTTGTAGAATTAGGTATTCTAAGTGATAATGTTGCAACTTTTTTTCCTTTTTCTAAGTTAATAATATAACTATCCTCTTTCTCTTCTATCACTTTCATTTTTATATTATTTTTTTCAAATTTTTCTTTTTTGCTTTGAAGTATTTTTAAAAGTTCCTTTTTTATTTCTAAATATTTTTCTTTTTCATCTATTACTATTTTTTCTTTTTTATCATCTTTAAATTCTATTGCTATAAAATTGTCAAAATAGCCCATTCCAGATATAAAAAGTTTATTTCTTTTTTTACTCTTATTAAAAATTTTACGAAAATATGGTACTCCTAATTCTGCCCTTAAATCCTCTAATTCATTTAAAAAATTATCATATACTTCATCTGAATAATATTCAAATCTTTTTACATTTTTAAATTTTAAAACTTTTCTATGATAAAGTCTGTAGTCATATTTATTGTATTCTCCATCTCCTACTACCTTATAGAATGTTCTACAGTATAGGTATAATATTGAATCTTTATATTCCATTCTTTCTACTAAGATACTTCTAAAATCAACCATAACTTATCTCCATTTTTTATCAAAAATAATTTCTACTCTTACTCCCTCTTTTGATATAACTAAATTTCTAGTATCTTCACTTTCTTTTGAACAAAAATCATACTTAAAGTAGTTATAGTAAATTTTTGTTTTTTTTAAATATATTCCCTTATCCTCTTCATCAATTTCAACAGTATAATAGATAGCATTTTCTTCTTTCAATTTTATTTTATTATCTTCTGTATATTCATATTTAAAGTTATATTTTTCTAAGATTTCTTTTTCTTCTTCTGTTATATGAGAAAAAATAAGTTCTATTTTTCTCATAGGAGCATCAAAGTCATCTTCATTCTCATTTTCATCTTCTAAATAAACATCATATATAACTTCCATATTTTACCTCATCTCTAGTTTTTAAGAATTTATGAAATAATCTAATGATTTTTCTAAATTTTTTAATATATCTGTAACAGTGCTATTTTCTTCATCAAGCCACCAATATGGTTCATCGTCATTTAACCATAATATATTGAAACAAGCATAATAATAAGGTGCAAAACGAGGTGTTGTTATTTCTAATCGTGCGACTCCCTTATCACTTTCAAAATCTAAAATATAATAATTTTCTTCATCATTCATTATATCTGATATTATATCTATTTTTATATTATTTTCTTTAAGTTTTTCTTTTTTGTTTTCAATCATTTTTACAACTTCTTTTTTTATTTTCAAAAATTTTTCTTGCTCTTTTAACTCCATATCTTCACCTCATCTTAAAAATAGTTTTGATTTCTTTACTAAGTTCTTAACTCTTTCTTCATCTTTATCTAAAAACGTTATAAAATAGTAAAAGGTCAAAACATTTTCTAATACATCTAAAACATAAGTTTTCATTATTACTCCATTCTACTTTTTTCAAAAAACATCTTTACTCTTTTATCTCTATATTTTCTTAAAGTAAATATAATTGGAAAATTTACATCTTTATATTCTTTATTTTTAGCTATTTCTAATAATTCATTTAAAATATCTTTATTATAAATAGTTGATAAAGCCTTAGATAATGCTATTTTATATTCATCTGTTTTAGCTTTATAAAATTCTTTTATCAGTTTTTCAGAAGCTTCTTTATAATTTTTTACTGCTAGAAAATAAGCTAAATGTGTTTTTATATTTTCATCTTCTATTTTTGAAAGATATTTCAATATAATTGGAACTACCTTTTTATCTTTTTCTGTTATTAACACTAATTCATATATAGTAAAAAGTTTATGTCCTATCTTTTCTAAATCTTTTAAAAAATTTTTTTCTTCTTTAAATTCGATATTATTATATGGGTCTTTTGCATATATTAATTTTCCAGTTTTCTCAATAATATGAAATTTTTCATTTTGGATTTTTGATATCTCATCTATCTTTTTTAAAAATTTTTTTATTTCCAAATAAAAGTCATTGGCATCAATATAACTTACTCCCTTTGTTGAAATAAATTTGATATTTTCATTTTCATATTTTCTTTGTTGATATGTAATATCCCAAGTAGTATCCCAAGAAATTTCTATTGTATCTCCTATCCTTCTAAAAATAATATCTGGTATACACAAGAATGGTCCATATAGAAGCCAACGATGTGCTCTTTGCCAATCATAAAAAGGCTCTGATATACTAATTATTTTTTCTATTTCTTCATCACTTTCATCACTTTTATCATCTTCATAATCATCTTTTAACCAATAAAAATATTTTTTCTTAATATTGTCTATAGTTTCAAAAATTGTTTTTCCCTCTACATCTTCATAAGGCAAAACTTCTTCTTTCATAATATCTTCTAAATAATTATCAAAATAATTATAAATATGAAAGATATATCCTACATCTATTCTTAGTTTATCATCTTCATAAAATTGACTTATATTAACTCCATCTACCCAAATTTCTAATATGTAATTTAAATATGAGCCTTTTGGATAGTAAATAGGTCTTAATTCAAATTTCTTCATCAATTCACCTTATTTCTTTTTATTATTGTCTTTTTCATAAGCCTTTCCTTCAACGAAAAATATCTCTCTTTTTAAACTCCCATCTTCATTATAAACATAAGTCCAACCATCTGGTTTTCCATTTTTCTGAAGTCCCTCTACTTCAAGTTTTCCACTTTTGTAATAATCTCTTCTAAGCCCTTCTAGCTTACCATTTTTATTGAATGTGTTAGAACACTCGTGGCTCTAGCACTCGTTAGTGTGTTAGCCGTGAGACATGTACTCGTAGGGTATGAATAACACCAACATTGAAAAT
>ERZ773018.800-NODE-800-length-17979-cov-4.835918_pt1 | contig 17979 bp, 18 predicted proteins | sample MGYA00580840_ERZ773018 | MGnify/ENA primary metagenome ERZ773018 (study PRJEB29015, sample SAMEA2738125) | human oral metagenome | biome: human oral; feature: human-associated habitat; material: saliva | place: China | collected 2256 ... | reverse complement strand
CCGGTCGTGCGGTGGGCCTCGTCGCAGATGATCAGGTCGAAGTCGCGCCAGCTTTCACCAGCAATCTCTTGTGCGTCGTGGATGACGTCGATGGATTGATAGGTCGCGAAAACAACCTGCAGCCCCTCGGTTGCGTTATTTGCACACAGTGAATGCACAAGGCGCTGTGCATCGGTCGTAGCAGGAATCGGTAGATCAACCGTGGAATCAGCAGCAGTATCGAGCAGCTGACGAAACCTTCATATCCGAACACACTGCCCACGCGGTAAACGCACCATCGGCCTCGGCAGCCCAATCATCCAGCGTCTGCTTGAGGAGTGCGAGCGAGGGGACTGTGAAGAGAATCCGCGCAGTGCCGCCTTCTCGCTCCATGAACTCGCGAGCGATGGTGAGCGCAGTGAAGGTCTTGCCGGTGCCACAAGCCATGACCATGGTTCCACGGTCGTGTTTGGCGAATCCCTCCATCACTGCGCTGCGCGCGCGTACCTGGTGATCTCGAGGAACTTTGCGCTCGCGGGTCTTGGGCGCCTGCATCGAGCCCAGTGAATACGTCCGCCAGTCGATGTCTGAATCGCGCAGATCCGCCAAGGTGATACGCGAGACGGGGATCTGCTGGCCTTCGATCGCGTCTTGGGCGTTCTTGCCCCAGTCGGTGCCAGAAGTGTCGACAACGATGCGGCGAGCGAAAGGTTCCTTGCCTGAAGCAGACAGGAAGGTGTCGATATCTGCTTTGCTGACCTTATGACCCGGTGCGTAGAACTTGCACTGAATCGCGACAGGACCGGAGTCTTGCTGGTTGGGGATCGCGACTAGGTCGATGCCAGTGTCACCCGTGCGGCGCTGCGGCCACTCTCCCCACAGGTAGACCTCTTTGAATTGGTGAGCGAAACGCGCGTCATGAAGCAGGAACTGACGGGTGAGTTCTTCGAAGAGCGTGCCCTTCTCGCGTTCGCTTGTCGCGCGCGCACGGTACTCGTTCAGCAGTGAGTCCAGAGCGCTCGCTGAAGAAGACGGGGGAGTGGAAGGTTCAGTGACCGTAGATACAGAAGGGGTAGAGCTTCCGTTGGGCGTTGGAACGCCATCAACTTCAAATGCAAGCTGGTCTACGTTGGGATCACTGTGCATGGAGATGCCCTTCTGTGTGGCGGATAGGTGCCGAGTGAACATCGCTGATCACTGGCTGCGTTCTTGGGGATTTCCCCGAAGGAGTGCCGCGTATTCCCAGATTAATGCATCTGAATCACGTAGATGTAATTTTTGCGTGTTGTTTTTCGCTGTTTTTGTATTGGTGTTGCGCGGATTTGTGCAGGTGTCAATCGCCGTTGTCAGCCGGATCAATCCAGCTGGTCATACTTCACGCTGCTCCCACGAGACTTTTCGACCGGGTACTTTCGTGCCGTTACGGCAAGCTTCTCCAAGACGATCTGATCCGGCTCTAGCCCGACCTTCATTGCAAGGAAATAACAGTAGGTCAGGACATCGGCGAGCTCTTCCCTGACCGCCTGGAGATCCCCATCGGGCGACCATTGGAAGCACTCCAAGAGTTCCGCGGCCTCGATAGAAATTGACTTCGCCAAGTTTTCGGGCGTGTGGAACTGGTCCCAATCGCGCTCCTCAGAGAACGCGCGTAACTTCTGTGCAACCGCATCGTCAAGCATGCTTTCACTTTACTGCGCACCACCTGCATGTGCGGGCAGATGCACGAGCCTTCTAGCCAATGACTAGTTGGTATCTTTTCCCTCGCGGATTTCTGAACGCGTCCTCGCCATAGAAATCGATTTGCCTGTCGCCCCACCAGGAAAGGAACTCCTGAGCGGTTTCGCCGTTGTGCTTTTTGTCGAATGCGCAGTCAAATGAGGCGATGATTCCATCGGTTGCTTCAGCTAGAGCTGCGCAAACCAAACCGTAACCTGTTGAGGCAACGGCAGGGCCAGCAAAGTTACGTTCGTCGGTCCAGTAGTGGTCTTGTGCCAGAATTTTTGCCAGTCGAGTTGGAGGAACAATATCTTCGAATTCTTCAACGATGTACCACAAGCCAAGGTGTTCCGGTTTTGAGTCGAATGGATAGACCAAGTATTTTTCACTAATTCGATCGTCATCTTCGACGAAAGAACATCTAGGCCAAGAAGCCGAATCCCAGATCCCGTCAATCAAGTAATCGAAAGTGAGATACAAATCCGGTGTCCACACCGTGTCTTTTTCAACGTATTTAATTGGTATATCTGCCCGAGAAGGATAGAGAGCTTTAACCTCTATTGTTGAACCGATACCATGACGGTTCAACAATGTTTGAAATAACTCTTGTGTGCGCCCACGAATCTCCTCAACAAGAGGCAGGACATTTTCTGTCGGATAAACATCAATGGTTGTCGACATGCGATTATGCTACTCACTCCCGCCTTCAGCTCGTGCCGGTTTGACTCACAATCGGAAAACAGATTTTAAGTCCAGCTCCCGTCCGACCCATACCACTCGTGGCCACGGAAGCGTCGCCCTTTGCCATCGCAACGTTCGCTTGGCGGCTCCCACAACAGCGTAACGAGCGGGAATAGGTTCCGAGGCTACCCCGATCGCAGAGTTAATTCGTCTGCGCAGCTCACTCCAATTGTTGAAATCCAGCCAGTTGACTCGGAGGAAATGCCAGCCCTGATCTTGTAGTGCCTGCTCGCGTTGAACCCACGAGCGTTTTGCGCGGTCGAATTCTCCTTGTGTTGACCCCAGTTTCTCGATCCCATCAAACTCGATGATGAGCTTGCAATGCGGAATCGCGATATCAGCGAAGAGAGGTCGTCCACCTGCTGAGAGCTCATACTGCGTCGAAAAGTCGTAGGGGCATAGCGAGCGAACCACCCACGCAAGCGCGGCCTCGGCAGGGTTGCTACACCCTGGGTCGATCGTGCTCAGGATCCGTTGCGCGCGGGCATAGCCGCGGCGTCCCTTCGCGCGTTCCAAACGTGAAAGGAGCGTCTTCCGTATGTCTTCCGCGCGGCCTCGGCACAGGTCTTGCGAGAAAATACTGAATCCAGACCACTTGTGGAGAGCGCTGCATCCCAGTGCAAATGCCTGCAGCGCGTCATCGTGCATTGCGCAACGGATCAGCGCGTCGTAGGGGTGCTCGGTCAATATCCCTGAAACCCGCGCGTGTTCCGAGGTAATCGGCGGGCCGCGTCGATAGACTCGTCGAACTGCGGGCACGGGCTTTGCCGCGCATCTGAACGGCGGAATGAGCTGACTTGTCCGGCGCTGCGGCTGATATAACTCGACGTTCGGGTTCGCGATCCACCCCTGGATATCATGCAGAAGGAGGGCAGAGGTCCCGACGACAAGCGGCGTTGGATCTCCTTGCTGGACTGACGCAATAATGCGTGCCAGTGCAATTGACTTCCGGATATCCCACGGTTTTGCGCTGCTCGGATCAAAAGGCAACTGGACGTAGGCGCCGCGGTACAAGCGGAATTGTCCCTTGAGAGGGGAGCTGGTGGAAGAACTCCCGCGATAGCTCAGGGTCACGTGCGGCAGTTGCATAGTCATAGTGACAGTCTGGGCGTAGGGGAGAGGGCTTTGTGTTTTTCGAGCGAAACCTGTGGATGAATCGTTGCAAACCCGCATTGTGGAAAAGTTTATTGCGTGCGAAGCGGGTCTTTTGGGCGGTGTTGGGAGGGTTTAGCGCTGTTTCGTGCTTCGTGAGTGGTGTTGACGGTGAAATTCGGTGACTTCGATGCGGATTTGCGCTGCTTGGAGTGGTTTGTGTCGGGTGTTCGTAATGGAACCCGGGGATGTGCGCCCGGGACCCGACGACGACGGCTGAGATCGACACGGGTTGGCGTGATTGGCACCGTTTGGAGGACGGGCATTGCGGTTTGTGGGCTATGCGATGCCGCCAAGTGGTGCCAATGCTGCCGAGTGGCGTCGGTGCTAGGAAGCACGGGGAGCTGAGTTCAGGAACGAGCCCCCGCCCCACGCACCCCGAAATATGGACACCTTCTGCCGACCTGTCGCCCCCGCGCAACAATGGCAGCATGACAAATCTGAAACTCGCAGTAATCCCCGGTGATGGCATCGGGCAAGAAATCGTCCCCGAAGGCATCAAGGCTCTGGAAGCTGTCATTCCCTCTGACGTCACACTGCAGTACACAGAATTCGACTTGGGTGCGCGCCGCTACCACCGCACCGGCGAGATCCTCACCGACACGGACCTCGAGGTCATCGACCAGCACGATGCCATCCTCTTGGGTGCGATCGGCGATCCCTCGGTCCCCTCAGGTGTCCTTGAGCGCGGTCTGCTCCTCAAGCTCCGCTTCTCGCTCGACCACTATGTCAACCTGCGCCCCTCGCACTACTACCCGGGTGTCCCGACCCCGCTTGCCAACCCCGGCGAAATCGATTTCATCGTCGTGCGCGAGGGCACTGAAAGCCTTTACGCCGGAAACGGCGGAACCCTGCGCAAGGGTACGATTCACGAGGTCGCACAGGAGATCTCCGTCAACACGGCCTTTGGCGTTGAGCGCCTGGTGCGCTACGCATTTGAACAGGCAGCAGCCCGTCCGGCTCACCACCTCACGCTGGTTCACAAGCACAATGTTTTGGTCTTCGCCGGTGGCCTGTGGAGCCGCATCGTCGAGGAAGTGGGCCGCGAATACCCGCAGGTCCGTGTCGACTATTGTCACATTGACGCCGCGACGATTTACATGGTGACCGATCCGGGCCGCTTCGATGTCATCGTCACCGATAACCTCTTCGGCGACATCTTGACCGATGAGGCGGGAGCTGTCACCGGTGGCGTTGGCCTTTCGGCCTCGGGGAATATCAACCCCGAAGGCGCACACCCCTCAATGTTCGAGCCCGTCCACGGCTCCGCGCCCGACATTGCGGGTCAGGGCAAGGCGGACCCGACCGCAACCATTGCCTCTGTTGCGCTCATGCTCAATCACCTCGGATATGCCGATCAGTCGCGCGCGATCATGGACGCGATTGAAGAAGACATGCGCAACCGTGCGGCCGCTAATGCCGCTGGCGACCCTTTGGTACGTACGACCGAGCAGATCGGCAACGACCTGGTCGCGCTGATTCGCCGCTGACGAGGCCACGCCCGGGGGAGTGGGAGCCGAGAGTCGCGCGCACCGCCCCACCGGGTCAGATGACGGACCACCTTATGCTTGACCCCCGCAAGGGGAATATTCTGAAAGCACTTCAGCTTTTGAGGAGGACACGATGACAGAAACGCAGCACACTCCCACCGAATTGGAGCGATTGGGGGAGGAGCCTCTGCCTTCGGCAGATGAACTGGCTGGTCGTTTCCCGCTGACCCAGAACCCGAATCCGACCCCGCAGGCGGATTACGAAAAGGCCATGGAGGAACTGAACTTCGGAACAGTTTTTACCGATCACATGGCACACATGCGCTGGACGCCTGAAACCGGATGGGGCCAGCGTGAGGTCATTCCCTTCGGTCCCCTCGACCTGTCTCCCGCGGCCGCTGTCCTTCACTACGGCCAGTCGGCCTTCGAAGGTATCAAGGCCTACCGTCACTCCGACGGCAGCATTTGGACATTCCGTCCCGGCTTCAATGCCGCGCGTATGAACCACTCGAATTGGCGTCTCGCCATGCCTCAACTGGACCGCGAGGACTTCGTGGGCGCGCTCGTCAACTACGTGCGTGCAGATGAGAAGTGGGTTCCGGGTGCTGAAGGATCCTCTCTCTACCTGCGTCCCTTTACGTTCGCGTCTGAGCCCTTCCTTGGCGTGCGCTCCGCCCACCAGGTTGACTTCTACGTCATCGGCTCTCCGGTCGGCCCCTACTTCAAGTCGGGCACTCAGACCGGCGTCTCCATCTGGGTTGAGAAGCACTATCACCGCGCCGGCCCCGGTGGAACCGGTTCGGCAAAGGCTGGCGGTAACTACGCGGCTTCGCTGCTCCCGCAGAACTTGGCCGCAGAGCGCGGTTTCAAGCAGGTCTGCTACCTGGATACCTACGAGCACAAGTACCTCGAAGAGCTCGGCGGAATGAATATGTTCGTCGTCATGGCCGATGGAAGCGTGCGTACCCCCAAGCTCACCGGAGTGATCCTCGAGGGTGGCACCCGTAGCGCGATTTGCCGCCTCCTGCGTTCGCGTGGCGTGCCGGTAACCGAGGAATCCATTGCTCTTGCCGAACTGGTCGAGGGCATCAAGAATGGCTCGGTCGCTGAGATCTTCGCCTGTGGTACCGCTGCAGTCGTGACGCCGATTGCTCGCCTCGCCTCGGACGATTTCGACGTCGAGCTTCCCGCGGGTCCCGTCACCCACCAGATCTGGAAGGATATTACCGATATCCAGATGGGCCGCGCGGAAGATCCCTTCGGCTGGATGTACCGTCTGGCCTGACCTGATTGACGAGGCCGTGGCCGCCTTCCCGCGCACTTAAGCGTGGGCGTGCCCGCGAGTTTGCGTTGTAAACCTTAATAAAGGGGCGTTCGGAGTAATCCGAACGCCCCTTTATGCACCCTCTTTACTTGCTCCAACCTTCTATATGACTTTCTGTCATTAAGAAGCTAAGGTAGTCCTAAGTAGAGTCATAATGAATGATGTTATAAAGCCAGATGAGGAGAGCGAATCGATGGGACCGGAGCTCAACGCCTCGCCAAGCGCACTACCGCAGCCTTTCCCGAAACAGCGGATGGCGAACGTCATCGAGATCATCAAAAATCTGCTGCCTGCGATGTTCCTGATCATTCTCTACATCGAGCTCGGTTCAGTCATTGATGCTCTCATCAGCGGCAATATCAGTCTCCCGTCGCTGGGATACCTTTCACTCTTAGCCTTAGCAGCAGGAATGATGGCGTTTAGTGCCTCGTTCTCGGGAGGTACACGCCTGCGCGCAGAAGAACCACGTCTACGTCACGCCATGGTCGCCCAGGTTTTCCGCTTGGGTGTCAGCGAGCGCACGAAGGAACGCTCGGGTCGCATCGTCAATACCGCAACCGACGGAGTGGAACGTAGCTCGAACTATCGGGGAACTTTCATTGCCCCCATGTTGGCTTCCTTGCTCACCCCGCTTCTTGTTGTTGTCGTCGTTTTTACTATGGATCCGGTTTCAGGAGCGTTTCTCGCGATCTCGATTCCTTTGGTTCCGCTGACCGTTGGCGCGTTCCAAGCAGCTTTCCGTTCGGTGTCGAACCGCTACCGCACAGCATCGCGAGCGCTCGCGGCCCAAGAACTTGACGCGATCCAGGGGCTTTCAACGCTGTCCTACATTGGTGCAGGAAAAGCCGTTGGTCGCACCCTCGCTGATGCGGCAGAGAACGTGCGCGTCAAAGTCATGCGTTACCTTGCGGGAAACCAAATGGTCCTGCTGGTTGTCGATGGTGTCTTTTCGCTTGGAATGATCACCGGCGCGACAGCTCTTGCCTACTGGCGTCTCAGCGATGGTCGTTTCAGTGTGGGCCAGGCCGTCACCCTTGTTCTGTTGTCCTCGATCATGCTGGATCCTTTGGATCGCATCGGTCAGTTCTTCTACATCGGCATGGGAGGTATCGCTGCAACCCGCGAAATTAAGCGATTCACCAGCGAAACTCCTGAGGTCGTCGACCCGGCAGAAGATGGCGTTCTTGCTCCGGCTTCACTTCCCATCCCCGGAGAAGTACGTATCAACGGCGTTTCTTTCGCTTACGAGGCCGACCTCCCGATCCTTGAAAATGCTTCCCTTCGTGTTGCCCCCGGTGAGCACATTGCCATCACTGGTGCATCGGGCGCTGGAAAATCAACGCTCTCAAGCCTGATCCAGGCGCACCACCGTCCCAGCGAAGGATCCATCTGCATTAATGGCGTTGATATCTCCCAGGCACCCCTGCAATGGGTTCGCTCGCAAATTGCCGTCGTTGAACAGACCACGTACCTCTTCTCCGACACTTTGCGCGCAAACATCCTGATCGCCAACCCGGCAGCGAGCGATGAGGATATCCTCACGGCGCTGCGCACCGTCGGCCTCGATGATCTTCTGGCCCGACTTCCCGAGGGCTTGGATACCCGCGTCGGCGATAAGGGATTGGCACTATCGGGCGGTGAAGCGCAGCGCGTCGCACTTGCCAGGGCATTCATAAAAGACACCCCAATCCTTTTGCTTGATGAACCCACTGCACACGTCGATCTGGAAAGCGAAAGACAGATTCTTAACGCTATCGATACCGTCGCACGTGGGCGTACGACCATCACGATTTCTCACCGAGGTGCAACGATCGCTCACGCAGACCGCCAAGTTGAACTGAAGGAAGGTGAGCTTCGATGAGTCCCCAGAACTTCACGCGCATGGACCTGTCGCGTCGTCTGATCCGAGTTGCACGTCCTGTCCTTCCTCCTCTGGTTTTCTCTCTCATTGCTCGTATCATCGCCTTGATTTTGGGGATTGCGCTCTTTGCAGTGGGAACGTGGGCATTGGGTTCCTATGCCATGGATCCTGCTTCGGTCACCCTGTCATGGGTGGTGTGGGCGCTGGTGATTATGTCTCTGCTCAAGGCTCTGTTCCGCTACCTCGAGCAATACGCGGGACACTATGTGGCCTTCCGTTCTCTTGCGCTGCTGCGTAACTACTTCTTTGATTCGCTAGAACCCCAAGCCCCGGCGATGACCGAGGGCGCAGACACCGGCGACTTACTCTCGCGAGTCACGAAAGACGTCGATCGCGTTGAGGTCTTCTTCGCACACACCCTGGTGCCGTTGGCGACAGCTGTGATTGTCCCGATTGGAACTGTCGTGTGGATGGGCGTGGCAATCTCGCCGCTTAACGCGCTTGTCCTTGCACCTTTCCTTCTGATCGCAGGCGTTTTCGTTCCACGCTTTGGCAGTAAGACAACCGATCAGGCCGCAAGAGTGCTTCGTGCAACTCGCGGCAAGCTCTCGCACCACGTTACAGACTCGGTTCAGGGCGTGCGCGAAGTCATTGCCTTCGGGGCGCAGGAACACCGCATGAACGAAATGGCTGACGAGCTGGAAGAATACATTTTCCACGCTCAGTACAAGACGTCTTTCTGGATTGCTATTCGCCGAGGCTTCAACCAAGCACTGCTTCCCCTAGCAGTTGTTGCCCAGCTTCTTGTTGCCGTCTTTGCGCTTCCTTCGGGTGCTTTGAGCATTGCTCAAGTCACCATGTCCTTGGGAGTTGCGCTGGCCTCCTTTGCACCGGTACTGGCGGTTGAGGATCTCACCGCGGATCTGGATCAGGCCTACGCCTCGGCGGCGCGGATCTTCGCCGTGACCGACCGTGAACCGCTGGTTCCCGATCCGGAAAGTCCCCGTCCCGTTGATGGCGGCGGTGATCTTGAGATTACGGGCGTGGACTTTACCTACCCGCAGGTTGCTATAGCTTCAGGTCTTCACGATGACGCGGAAGAATACGAGAAGCATCGTCCCCAAGTCCTCCACGACGTGACCGTCACTATTCCTGCCGGCTCGACGACTGCGATCGTTGGCGCCTCGGGCTCCGGGAAATCTACGCTTGCCGCCCTGCTTGCCCGCGTGTGGGACCCGGACTCCGGTTCGATCCGCATCGGGGGAGTGGATCTGCGTGAGGACACCCAGGACCATATTCGCTCTGTCGTCACCTTGGCTCCGCAGCGCGCGCACGTCTTCAACGACTCGATTCGCGCAAACCTTCTGCTTGCACGCCCTGACGCTACTGATGCCCAACTCCGCGAGGCTTTGGAAGCGGTTGACCTGACAGCCTGGGTCGCCTCGGAAAGCGAAGGAATCAACACCCAGGTCGGCGAGATGGGCGAACGCATCTCCGGCGGACAACGCCAGCGCCTGGCCCTTGCCCGCGCGCTCCTGCGCGATACCCCCATCATGATCCTTGACGAGGCCACCTCCCAAGTTGATCGCGAAACTGAAGCACGCGTGCTGGCTGGAATTCGCACTCGGACCAGTGATAAGACCTTGATCGTCGTCGCGCATCGACTGGATACCATTCGCGATGTTGATCGCATCATCGTCATGGATTCGGGCCGCATTGTGGAGAGCGGAACCTGGGATGAACTCTACGAATCGGGTGGAGCATTACGCGCTCTAGCTGAACGCGAAGAAGGGACACGCTAAACTTTTCACACATACCGAGCGTTTCGTAAAAACGCCGTCCACTCGTTGTTCTCCAACGACGGACGGAACCTCGGTGTCATGGAAAGGCTGAGGAGACCAGATGGAACAGCTGCAGGGCTGGCGCAAGTTTGACGATTGGGGCTCACAGAGCGCAATCGCTGAATTCCTGGGTGAGACCCCAGGACCCAGGCCTGTTTCGGAGCTCTGGTTTGGCAATCACCCAGATGGTCCAACCCTCCTCCAAGACGGTTCAACCCTGGGTGACCTCATCGCGCAGGACCCGAAGAAAGCACTTGGCTCGGGCATCCTCTACGCCTTTGGAACCAACCTGCCCTTCCTCATGAAAGTCATTGCACCCGACGAGACACTTTCCCTTCAGGTTCACCCCACCAAGGAAATCGCCCGTGAGGGCTACCTGCGCGAAGAAGTCCTCGGAATCGAGCGCACCGCCCCGAACCGTTCCTACCGGGACATGAACCACAAGCCCGAGATGCTCTACGCCTTGACCGATTTCGACGCTCTTATCGGTTTCCGAGTTCCCCGTAAGGCGCGGCGACTCCTCGAAGGACTGGATGGGGAGCTGGCCGAATTGCTCCGCCGTCGCCTGAACCTCTCCACGGTTCGCGGGGGCCTGCGTTCCTTGGCCTCGTGGGTCTTCGATATCGATTCACCAGTGACTCCGCCCTTGGTGGAAGAATTTGTCGCCGCCTGCCGAAGCCGCCTCGAAGCGGGGGAGTCGCCCTCGCTTCGTGCGGACCAACTGGTGTGTGAACTCGAGGCCGCGCACGGCGGTGATGCGGGAATTATTCTGGCGTTCCTCATGAATCCTGTGTCTTTGCGCGCAGGCGAAGCGGCCTACATTCCGCCGCGCCAAATTCACGCCTACCAGCGGGGCCTGGGCGTTGAGGTCATGGCAGCCTCGGATAACGTTATTCGCGCGGGGCTCACCCACAAGCATGTCGACAGCGCGCAATTGGTGGAAATTGCTGAATTTTCGGCGCTCCCGCCGATTCGCCTCGCTCCCGAGCACCCCAGCCCACACTCGGATCGTTTCCTTGCCCCTGCGCAGGAGTTTGAACTCACCGTCACGACCTGCACCCCTGAACTGACTGCCTTGCGTGTCCCGGGCGAGGGGCCGCGCATCGCCCTTGTTACCCGCGGCCGCCTGAGTTTGTCGACCGAGGCGGGGGAGTGCACTCTGGGCCAGGGCGAGGCCGTCTTCATCTCTGCCGCGGAGCACCACCTGCGTATCGCGGGCGAGGGCGAGCTCGTTCAGTGCTCCGCCCCGTGATCGGGTTTCACAGCCCGCGCTAAGGGTGATCAAAACTCTTCCATGCCTTGCGCCGCGATGCTACAGGCATGAGTAATCTTCTTGAACCTATTGTCCAAGCCGTTGTTTCGCTTGTGGGTGCACTCGGTGCCCCCGGTGTCGGTATTGCTGTTGCTGCAGAGAACCTCTTCCCACCCATCCCCAGCGAAGTGATCCTGCCTTCCGCGGGCTTTGCTGCGGCCGCGGGAAGTATGGGGCTGATCAGCGCAATCGTGTGGGCGACCTTAGGATCGGTTGCTGGTGCGCTGGCCCTGTATGCCTTGGGCGCGTGGTTTGGCCGGGCACGCTTTTACTCCCTGGCCGCGAAGATTCCTTTTGTTAAGGAGGTCGACATCAAGCGCGCTGAAGCGTGGTTTGTGCGCCGAGGCCCGCTGGCAGTTCTCCTGGGACGCATCGTCCCCGTCGTGCGTTCCTTGATTTCCATTCCAGCAGGTATCGAACGAATGAAGCTTCTGCCCTTCACTGTGTACACAGCAATTGGTTCAGCGGTGTGGAATTCGATCCTTATCGGTGCCGGATATGCGCTCGGCGCGAATTGGACGCTTGTCGAAGAATGGATTTCGCGATACCAGCTTATCGTTTTTGCCTTCGCAGGAGTCGCGCTTGTGGTGTGGGCGGTCAAAAAGTGGACAGTTCGCAAAGGCTTGGTAAGCACCGCAAAACCGCGCCACATGGGGAAAAGTGTATGCAAGGCCTCGTCCATTTCCTGATCTGGGCGAGAAGTAGCCACCATGCGGAACTAGGGTTGAAACAGTTACATCATTGTCATTGGGGGAGTAATCCATGAGTAAGCCCTTGCGTTCAGCAACATCGACTCAAGGACGCAATATGGCCGGAGCGCGTGCGCTCTGGCGTGCGACCGGAATGACGGATGGGGATTTCGGCAAGCCGATTATCGCGATCGCCAACTCTTTCACCCAATTCGTTCCCGGCCACGTCCACCTCAAGGACATGGGCGACTTGGTCGCCGGAGCGATTCGCGAAGCAGGCGGCGTTGCGAAGGAATTTAACACCATCGCTGTTGACGATGGCATCGCAATGGGCCACGACGGCATGCTCTACTCGCTGCCTTCGCGCGAGGTGATCGCGGACTCGGTGGAGTACATGGTCAATGCCCACCGCGCCGATGCGCTTGTGTGTATCTCGAACTGCGACAAGATCACTCCCGGTATGCTCATCGCTGCCATGCGCTTGAATATCCCGACGATCTTCGTTTCGGGTGGTCCTATGGAATCCGGCGCTTCCATTGAAGGCGTTGTTGAGCACCGCCTTGACCTGATCGACGCGATGGTCATGGCCGTGGATGATTCGGTTTCTGACGCCCAGCTTGCCCAGGTTGAGGCGAATGCGTGCCCCACTTGTGGATCCTGCGCCGGCATGTTCACCGCGAACTCGATGAACTGCTTGAATGAGGCCATCGGCCTGGCACTGCCCGGAAACGGCACCACTTTGGCTACGCAGGTCGAGCGCAAGAAGCTCTTCTTGGAAGCCGGTCATCGCATTGTTGATATGTGCCGCGCGTACTACGACAACGATGATGATTCGGTTCTGCCGCGCTCGATCGCTACCAAGCACGCTTTCGAGAACGCGATGAGCTTGGACGTTGCGATGGGCGGCTCCACCAACACCGTTCTTCACATTCTTGCGGTCGCTCACGAGGCCGGGGTGGACTTCACTCTGGATGACATTGATGCGATTTCCCGTCGCGTTCCCTGCCTGTGCAAGGTGGCCCCGAACTCGACGAAGTACCACATTGAGCATGTGCACCGCGCAGGCGGTATTCCCGCTCTCCTTGGTGAGCTCAACCGCGCTGGTTTGCTGCAGCGCGATGTGCACTCCGTCCATGCTCCTTCCTTGGAGGAGTGGCTTGCTCAGTGGGATATCCGCAGTGGCAGCGCGAGCGACGAGGCCAAGCATCGTTACCTCGCCGCGCCCGGTGGCGTGCGCACGACCCACGCTTTCTCAACAGCGAACCTCTTCGAGTCCTTGGAAACTGATTCCGAGAACGGGTGCATTCGCGATGTTGAGCACGCATACACGAAGGACGGCGGGCTTGCGGTCCTTTACGGCAACATCGCCGAGAAGGGCGCGGTCATTAAGAGCGCGGGTATCGATGAGTCGCTCTTCCACTTCGTTGGCCGTGCTTTCGTTGTGGAGTCTCAAGAAGAGGCAGTTGAATCGATTCTGAGCAAGAAGGTGCAGGAAGGCGACGTCGTCGTCATCACTTACGAGGGCCCCAAGGGCGGTCCGGGCATGCAGGAAATGCTCTACCCGACCTCGTACCTCAAGGGACTGGGCTTGGGTAAGAAGTGTGCGCTGATCACCGATGGCCGTTTCTCTGGCGGCACTTCTGGTATCTCGATCGGTCACATTTCTCCCGAGGCCGCTGCCGGCGGCGCGATTGGTTTGGTTCGCACCGGTGACGAGATCGAGATCGACGTCAACAAGCGTCTGCTTCGTGTGAATGTCAGTGATGAGGAACTTGAGCGTCGTCGCGCTGAGAAGGGTGCCACCCCGTGGAAGCCATCCAAGCCTCGTTCGCGTCATGTTTCCGACGCCTTGAAGGTCTACGGAATGCTTGCCGCGTCTGCAGATAAGGGTGGCGTGCGTATTCTGCCCGATTGGGCCTGAGCGCGTGAAGGATCAAGCGATGACCTTAGCGACCTTTGGCCGTTGGGCCTATCTGCTTGTTGCGATCGCCGCGTGGGTGGGTGTCGTTTTCACCCTGGTGATTACCGGTGTCGATGGATATTCTCGCGAGGCCGTGGCTCGGCCTGGGATGTTCGGTGGAGCTCCCCTTGGCTGGGCCGGCTTCGGCCAGCGGATGATTGAATGCCTGTCCTATTTCACTGAGTGGTCGAATATTCTGGTCGCTATTGTCGCGACTCTGATCGTGTGGAAAGGTCCCGATATCGGTTCGTGGGGACGTGCACTTCAATTGTGTGCGCTCATGATGATTACCGTGACGGCGATCGTCTACCACTTCTTGATTCGTCCCACTGAAGTGCTCAGCGGCTGGTCGGTGTTCACGAACCCGCTCCAACACGTGGTTGTTCCTGCGCTCATGATTCTGGCGGCTCTGGTCTGTGGGCCTCGTGGTGGGCTAGATGTTTCGGTTGTACTGAAAGCCTTGGTGATCCCAGTGATTTGGGTGGTCTACACCTTGATTCGCGGGGCTTTTGTCCATCAGTACCCTTACGATTTTGTGAACGTGAGCGTCCTGGGCTACCAGCAGGTGCTGATTAATATCGTTGCGATTTTGTGCGGTGCTCTGGTATTTCTTGCGGTCATCGCCGGAATTGACTGGGGCGTGGGGAAGGCTCTACCCGCGCGCAACTGAGCGACGCGGACCAAAGACTGCGGTTCCCACGCGGACGATTGTTGCGCCTTCTGCGATCGCCCATTCCAGATCCTGGCTCATTCCCATGGACAGCTCTAACTGGTTTGCCGGGATTGCAAGTTGCTGCGCGGCGGTGTCTCGGAGCTCTCGCAGGAGCGCGTAGCCGCGGCGAACATCTGCTTCAGCGGGGGAGTTCAGGCCAACGGTCATTAGGCCCGCGAACTTGAGGTGCGTAGAGGCGGTGACGGCCTCGGCAATCGAAGAGAAATCAGCAGGAGAGCAGCCGTGTTTGGTGTCTTCGCCTGAGACATTGACTTCAATAAAAACCGGGAGCTCTGCGGCTGCTCGCGAATCGATTTTCTCTACCAAGGCAACGGAATCAATCGATTCAATCGCGTCGACACAGGAGAGCGCCTGATTGATCTTATTGGATTGGAGCGGTCCGATCAGGTGAATCTGAGCCCCCGGGATCTCACGGATCGCATCCACGGTTGCTTTCGCTTCTTGCACTCGATTGTGTCCCAAGAGGATCGGCTGCCCCAGATCGCTTAAGGCCTGGGCGGCCTCGCGGCACTCCTCGGGAGTGCGAGTCTTCACTGCGAGTTCCAACGACACGTGATCGGTACGGCCAGTGGCTTGGCGTGCGCGCTCAATTCGGTCAAGAGCCTGGGCAATTGCAGACGGAATACTCATAGTTCAAGTGTAGACGGCCCACTCAGGGACGAATCAGGGGAAAATCAGGGCAAAAAGCGCAGCTGAGTCCCGCAGTCGCATGGCAGACTTGATGTAACTCGAAAGTGAAGCGGATTGGCGAAAGGATGCACATGCGCTTCTTGCTGAATGTGATTTGGTTGGTTTTTGGTGGCTTTGTACTGTTTTTGGACTACATCTTTTTTGGATTGCTCGCGTGTATTTTCATCGTGACGATCCCGGCGGGTATCGCCTCGTTCCGCATCGCGTCCTACGTGCTGTGGCCCTTCGGTAAGCGAGTTGTCCCGATGCCCGGAGCGGGTGCCGGTTCGGCGCTGATGAACCTGATCTGGTTCTTCATTGCTGGTGTCTGGCTGGCAATCGGACACGTCATCACGGCTTTCTTCCAGGCCATCACCATCATCGGTATTCCCTTGGCGATCGCCAATCTCAAGCTCATCCCGATTACCTGTTTCCCCTTCGGCAAGATGGTGATCGATGATCCGCAGGCGGCTTTCGTCTAGAGTGCCGCTCCGCTATTTGCGCTGAAACTCAGGGCCGGGCTGATTTCCATCAGCCCGGCCGCTTTCTCGTGTCACTGAAGCCAAGAGAGCGTATGTCTGGGACTTACACTGGAAGTATGGCTCGCAAACACTCTAAAGATCACGCTTCAGGACCTACTCACGCAATTGAGGAATTGAATGAGGCCGGAGTTCCTTTCGTTGTTCACGAGTACGAGCATGATCCTTCCGCACGTGCCTACGGTGAAGAAACCGTTGAGAAATTGGGGATCGACCCGGCAATTGCTTTTAAGACCTTGATGGTCAAGCTTGAGCCGACGGGGGAGTATGTCGTGGGTTGTGTTCCCGCGCTTGCTCACCTGTCAATGAAGCTCATTGCCAAAGCTGCCGGGGCGAAGAATGCGGCGATGGCCGACCCCGCCGTCGCGCAGCGCCGCACGGGATATGTCGTCGGTGGGATTAGTCCTTTGGGGCAGACAACAAAACATCGAATCTTTATCGATTCCTCGTGTTTGGATCATGAAACGATGTTGGTATCGGGAGGTCGCAGGGGAGTGAGTGTAGAGCTGAGTCCGCTTGACCTAGCGGAAATCGTTGGTGCCGAGGTCGTCGACCTTGCAGCCCAGGCCTAATCGTCCGGAGTGGCGCACTTTTGCATTTTCATTGCGCTCTCTGACTGATGCGATCGAACTCGGGAAAGTGTATGACACGCTTACTCTTGAATGAGGGAAGATGTATGTCATATGATGTACATTGTGTTGGCATTGTAAGATTTCTGTTGTACATCTGTTTATTGAAGGGCTGAGTCATGAAGACTGCAACACTCAACATGCGCGTGGACCCAAGCGTGAAAGAAGAGGCTGAACGGGTGTATGCCCAGTTTGGTATGAACCTCACCGACGCAGTAAACGTGTTTCTGCACAAATCGATCATGGAAGGTGGTTTGCCCTTCGAACTGCGCCAGCCTCGTTTCAATGCTGAAACTGAAGCTGCGATGCGTGAAGCTCGCGAAATTGCTGCCGGACGTGTTGCTGCTAATCGGTATGTGTCAGCATCGCAAGCGTTCGCGGACGTCGATGATGAGTGAGACTCAGCGGTGGCAGCGTGCCCTTGTGATGACCGCTCAATTCAAGAAGGACCTGAAGCGGGCTCGTAAACGAGGGCTTCCTATCAAGGAACTTGAAGCGGTCATTGATGCGATCCTTGAAGGTGCAGACTTGCCTCCTAAGCACCGTGACCACCTTCTGAGTGGTGATTATGCGGGGTTTCGTGAATGTCATATTCAACCGGATTGGTTACTGATCTACCTAGATGAACCTGAGCTTTGCGTAGTGACAGCAATTCGTACAGGTTCCCACTCAGACCTGTTTCAGTAACCGCCTTGCAAATAGCGGGAATCAAGACTGTCCAATAGACATGGCCGAGTTCAACTTCTGTATCCGACCTGCCTGATAGAGTACAGAAATGACCTGTGAACCCGGGCTTGTTCCCGAACTTTCCGTCACCGATTACGAGGCCTCTCGGCATTTCTGGTGCGACCTCATCGGGTTTTCTCTCCGGTACGAGAGGTCGGAAGAGGGATTCGGGTACCTCGTTTTAGGCAGCGCGCACTTGATGCTTGACCAGATCAACCAGGGGAGGACGTGGGAAACCGGCTCCCTTGAACGACCGCTTGGTCGCGGGATCAACTTCGAGGTACAGGTCGACAACCTAGATCCTGCGTTGCAGCGCATTATGAGCGCAGGATGGCCAATCTTCGTTGAGCCCGAAGAGAAGTGGTATCGAGCAGGCGACATTGAGATCGGTGTCCGTCAGTTCTTGGTCCAGGACCCTGACGGCTACCTTCTGCGCCTTCAGCAGGAGATTGGTGAGAGACCTGCGGGGGAGAGTTCGTGCCGCAATCTATGAAGTTGTCGAGACAGCGGCTGAGAGCTATGCCGACTTAGATGATCCTGCGGATGTTGACGTTGGTCAGCGTTGCACTTTGGTCGCAAGCAAAGACGGTGCGCTAATACGCCCGTCTATATCTTCGC
>ERZ773018.797-NODE-797-length-18004-cov-5.136832_pt1 | contig 18004 bp, 20 predicted proteins | sample MGYA00580840_ERZ773018 | MGnify/ENA primary metagenome ERZ773018 (study PRJEB29015, sample SAMEA2738125) | human oral metagenome | biome: human oral; feature: human-associated habitat; material: saliva | place: China | collected 2256 ... | reverse complement strand
TGGCTATATTAAAAGCTAAAGATAGTTTTACTAGACCTCAGATGACGATTGGTTATACAAGAGCTTTACAAAAAGCGATGATAGAAAAAGAAGCGAAATCGGATATCGTAGTAGCTCAACAAAAAGATAAGACTAGAAATATTATAACTAATCAGAAGATGGATGGTGACACTGCCGAACAAGTTCTTGCTACATTAGGAGCTAAAACTGCACCGAGTGCAATTAATATTTATCCAAGATCTTTCAATGATCGTGATAAAATAGCTGGGGTTATAAATGACTTTAACAAGAAAGTAGCAGAGAAATATGGTTCAGATAGCTCAGATTATCATAAATATAGTATTACGTATGCGGATTTAGCAAAGCAAATGACAACGATTATGTCACAGATGATTAATACAATTTCGTTAATCTTATCGGCATTTGCGGGAATTTCATTAATTGTATCATCTATTATGATAGGTATACTAACGTATGTATCTGTAGTAGAAAGAACGAAAGAAATAGGTATTCTCCGTGCAATCGGTGCTCGTAAAAAAGATATTACAAGAATCTTTATCGCAGAAGCAGGATTAATCGGATTTATTTCCGGTGCTGTAGGTGTAGTGGTGACTATGCTTTTATCTGTTCCTATTAGTAGAGCAGTTGCTAAGGGACTAGAAGTGGAGAGTTTTACAGCGTCATTAAATGCTAAAGCCTCAATAGGATTAATAGCTCTTAGTTTAGTATTAACACTTATAGCTAGTATTATTCCATCGAGAATAGCTGCGAAGAAAGACCCAGTAGAAGCGTTAAGAACTGAATAATAAATAATATGAGGAATAGTAGATTGTGTTGTAATCAGAAAGTTGAGAAAAAGTGTAACTTTCGGTAGTTGAATCGAATCTAATATTCCTCGTTTTTCTGTTTATTGTGTGGATAATTGTAAACGGAGAGTTACAGGTGATTGACATTTGTATTTAGGTGCAATTGACACACATCTTAGTTTTCAATATAATTTATATTATATATATGTTAAATAGGAGGTTTTTATGATAATAGGTTCGTTTATAGTTTTTGTGATATTTCTTTTATTGTTTTTATCTGTTTTGTATTTCGACAGAAGGAACTTGTTTTTAGGGATATTTTTTATAGCGACAGGTTTGAGTTTTATTTTTTATGTAATGGCACTTATCACTAATAATGCGGCAGGTAATAAGTTTGTTTATAATTTGGGTGTAGTATTACTTGTTATAGCGGTGGTAATATTCACTTTGTTGCCAATTGTAGTAGTAATTATGTTTTTATACAATTCATTTATGCTTATTAGAAGAGAAGGATTAAAGATTGGGAACCTACTGAGTCTAGCTACATTTTTCTTACTTGTAGGTTATTTTACATATTGGCCACGTGTTGCTACCTACACACGTGACAATATTCTGTTAAACACACTTTATGTTTATGTCAGTTTAGTAGTTTTATATTTTTTATGTATAGCAATGTCTTATTTAGTATCTAGTGTTCTAAATTTTATTAATATCTTACCGAGAAAGATTGATTATGTAGTGGTCTTAGGTGCAGGATTGATTGGAGAGAGAGTAACACCACTTCTTGCTAGTAGAATTAGAAAAGGGATAAAAGTTTATAAAGCTAATCCTGGAAGTAAACTAATTATGTCGGGAGGTCAAGGTCCTGATGAAATAGTATCGGAAGCCTTTGCGATGAAAAATTATGCTCTTGAGCAGGGAATTGATGAAAAAGATATAATCTTAGAAGATAAATCAACTTCTACCGAAGAAAATATTATTTTTTCAAAGAAATTTATTCCAGCTGATAAAAGTTTCGCTGTGGTGACAAATTATTATCACGTTTATCGTGCATTAGTTCAAGCTAGAACTTTAGGTTTTAGGTGTATTGGATATGGAGCGCCGACTAAATTTTATTTCAGTCTTAATGCTTTTATTAGAGAATTTATAGGGTATCTATATTTTAAAAGAAAAATACATGCTATAGTCCTAAGTGTGTTGACATTCTTGTTTATATCTATAATTATATTCTTAAATGTATATTTTTGGCTTAATAGTTAATAATAAAATCATAAAATAATATTTCGTAATATGAAATTAATAAAAACTCGAGAAAACCAACTCAATTAAGATTGGAATTTTCGAGTTTTTTATTATTTTAGGTATGGAAAACATCGTTTTAGGTAATAACTGAACTAAACTAAGAAATCTTTGATACAATAAGAATGTAAACAACGTTGAGTACAAAATTTATCCTACAGGAGGGAAATATAATGATTAAATTTAAAGAACTTAATGAAGTGGAGTTGCACAATATTGATGGTGGTGGAGATAAGTTGGGATTTGCCCTAGCTAGTTGTGGGGCTGCTATAGCAACAGGTGCTGAAGAGTTGGCATTACTATCTATATATGGACTACCAGGAACGTTAGCAGGAGCAGCAGGACTGTGTGCAATCGGAGTATTAGGTATCCAATATAAATAAAGGAGAATCATATTATGAAGTATACAGAATTAAATAAAGAACAATTAGCTAACGTGGCAGGTGGATTTAATTGGGAAGGCACAGCTCTTTGCAGTGTAGCATGGACAGGTGTAGGATATCTTGCTGGAGGAGTAGCAGGTGGACTTATTGCAGCACATTATATGCCACTTATTTGTGCCGGAGCATATGCTTGGTAGAGATTATGAAGAATATTATAGAATTAGCTTTAAGATTTGTGGTATTTTTTATACTTATATACTTCCTAACATTCGGTTTTACAGAGGTTAATCCAGGTATTATTCTTACGTTACTAGCAATATTTGTGATGACAGTATTTGTTCAGGTGTTTGCTTTGGTTAGGAAACTTCCTGCTACACATCGTGTAAAATCAAAAGTGATAGGAAATACAAGTACACTAGTAGTAATATTACTTTTTGCATATATTAATCAAAATTTTGCAGAAGCCAATTTTAAATTATTTATGCTAAGTTTAGGGGTGTTAGCTATTATTGCTACAAAGAATATTATTGAATATAAAACGCTAACTAAATAAAATTAAAAAACATGGCGCCGACATAATTTGTGTTATTATGAAGTCGCCATGTTTTATTTTAAATATTGGAGTTTTCTTTAATTGTTTTTTTGATTTTTCGTATTGCATTTTCCGATAATAGTAATTCAACGTTACTTGTAAACACTATTTTATCTTTTTCTATTTCTAATATGTTGTCTATGTTCATAATATATGATTTATGACAATATATAAGTTTTTTGTTAAGTTGTACTATTTTTGATAGTTTTCCATAGAATGAGTAGTTTTTGCCGTTTTTTAATACGATTGATATTTTGTGGTTTCCGAAAGTTTCGAAGTACAGTATATCATCTATATGGAAAAATAATTGTCTTGTTCCTATTTTTATAGGTATTTTGTTAGTATTTGGATTTGTGATTATTTCTTTTTTATATTGACTATAAACAGTTTCTAAAACGGAGCGGATTTCTTTTTCTAAACTGTCTTTGTTTTTTAAGATATATGCAAAAGGTGAAATCATTTTTTGTAGGATAATGTTTTGCATGTTATCATGAGATGTGATGTAGATAAGCTTAGCGAAAGGATCTATATCACGGATTTTTCTACCTAACTCAATACCATTGATTTCATTATTTCCAAGATCTATATCAAGAAAAAAGAAATCTATCTTTTCGCTATTAATAATCTCTAATGTTTCTGTAGCAGTATTAGTTGGGAATATAGTAACGTTATCCCAATCATGAATCATAGTGTAGTTTGCGACAGTTTTATGTATAATATCGAGCATTATTTTGTTATCTTCACATATTAAAATTTTCATGCAATTCTCCTTATTTAGATGTTTTTCAAGTAAATACTATGTTCTTATAATTGATAGTATATTTAGTATACTTATAATATAGTATGATATTAATTATACTATAGAAAATGTTTTATATGCAATAGTGACAGGTTTTATGTTGTTTAGGTAAGAAAATTAGCTTTTCAAGTAATAAATTATAAAAACATGAAAAGTTATGATAGAATAATAAATGTAAATGGTACCGATTACAGAAAATAAAGAGAGGAATATACCGTGGAAGTTTTTTATGTAACATCTAATAGTGATCAATTTAGAAGTATTTCAGGAAGATGGAGTTGCTTATTTTGTAAAATATAGTGTTGGGATGTTATGGCAGATTGTTCTAATGTAGAACAAGTAAGGAACGATAATGGTTTAGAGGTGGAATATGAATAAATTAAAAAAATCAGAAATATTTCTTATAGTATTTCTTATTACTGGATTGTATCCTATAGAATTTGATAAAGTATGGTATTTAGTAAAGGTAGTTTGTTTCTTATTGTATATTGGGCTAACTATATATAGAATAAAAAAAGTAGATGCTACAGATGAAAAAGTTAGAAAATAGTGAATTTATCAAAATTTAAGGTTCTGAAAATGAATTGTAGATATTTATGGATATGTAAATGAATTTGGAACATTATTGAAGAAACAATAGAAACTAACAAAGATTCGAAAGTAGAAGAGTGTTTTAATAGGTGAGTCCTAGAAATTTTAGGCATAATTTCTAGGACTCATCTATCTTTATTTTTAGCTAATGTAGTGTTAATACTTTCCTTCTATAGATAAGTTTTGTATAAAAGTATTTCCATCTATTTCAGTATTCAACAACATATTTAGTTTATTTGCAATTTCATGAGCAGAACTTAGACCTAATCCTCTATTAGTTCCTTTTGTAGAGAATCCTTCTTTGTTAAAATCTGCTATAGGTGTTCCAGTGTTATTAAAAGTGTTAGATATTTGGATATCGGTAGTTTTATCGATTTGAATAATATTTATATCGATTTTTTTATCGTCAGTAACTTCAAGGGATGCTTCTATAGCGTTGTCTAATAATACACCTAAAACTCTACTTAGTTGCATTTCATCTGTATAGAAGTCAGTTATCTCACCTTGAATATTAATATCAACATCGATGTTATTATTTTGTGCCATGAATACTTTGTTTGTAATTAGACTTTTAAGTGAACTAACTTTTATCGAGTTTAGTTTGGCTATAACGATATCATTGAGTTCTATGTTATTGTTGAAGTTCATAATAGCGGTGTTAAAGTATTTTTTTAGTTTTTCTTTATCAAAGTCATCGTTGTTGATATAGCCATCTAATCCCAAAATGATATTATTGAAATCGTGTTTGAATTTCCTAATTTCATTATTGTTTTTCTCTAAGGCTAAAATATACTTCTTTTGCTGTTCGAGTTTCTGATTTTCGCTTTTGACTTCCGACTTGATTTTAGTATTTTTTACTAGATTATATGTGATTGAAGAAAATAATATAAAAAATACTGAAATGGTTATAATAGTCATATAATATAATGCAATATCTTCTTTTCCTAATAGAGAATATATACTCAAATAATTATAGAATATAAGTATAAATATTATTATTGATAGTAGAAATATATGGATTTTTCTATATTCTTTTATAAATATTATATCTAAATTTATTTTTACTTTTTTAGTGATAATCACAGCTAACATACAGTATATAAGTAAATCTATGAAGTTGATAAGTTCTGGTTTAATATGTATAAATATGGATAAAAATGCTGTTACCATCTCGGAGATTTTTATTAAAACTGTGATATATAAAATGATTATTAAAATATTGAAAATACGTACACGTATCTTGTTGTATATAAATGCAAACGTAATTGGTATCGCAGTCAATACCATAATAAAGTATCCTAGGCTAAAGATAGATGCTAGATAGATCGAAGAAAATATTGCACTGAATAGTATATATAAATTTTTGTTGAATTTTAGAAAAAATTGTTTTTTTAATATGTATAATATAGGGATTGATATTAATAAAATTTTAATAATATGCTCGCTCAAAAGTATATAATGACTTTCCATATTTCTCCTCCTTTGTAATTATAGGTAAAATTTTATCATTATTTACATGGATAATCAATAAAAAATTAGTTTCAGGTATAGAAAATATTGTTTTAGGTAAAACTTAATTTCTAGAAAATAATACAGTGTATAATAAATACAAATATATACTGTTGATAATTAGATACTTATCAAGAGAGTATTTATAATTATATATATGAGGTGATAAAAAATGAATAAAATATTAATTTCAATTGTTGTTGTATCAACTATATTTTCTAATACTTCAATTGCTCACGCGAACGATACAGTGGTTAACAATAAGGTAGAAGAAAAGAAAGTTACAGAAGATGAATATCTTCAAAATGTGAATAGATTTAATAAGTTAAATATGAAAGAGATTTATTCTAAATTTGAAAATAAAGAGACATTTGTACTATATCTTGGAAGGAAAACTTGTCCACATTGTAGAAAATTTTCTCCAATATTGAAAGAATTTAATATTTTATATGGAAATAAGCTAAATTATTATGATATAGAAAGTCCGGATTTAGATAAAGATGCTAAAGTTTTTCTATCAAAATTACACATTCCTGGAGTACCAGCAGTATTATATGTAAAAGAAGGTAAAGTAGTAAATGGTTGGGCGGGAATCGGGATAACAGCTAAGGGGTTATATGATAGATTTTTTAAGGAAGATACTGAGAGTATAGAGAAGAGAACAATGCAAGAGTCTAATATTAGTAGAAAAGGAAATAATGTTATCGAAACTAATAAAGAATTAATAACTACAAATGAACGTATAGAAAAAATTCAGATTAGTAAAAATAATGTTGAAGTGAATAAAGTAAAGGTTTTACCTAAAACATCGAGTGTAAGATAAGGAGAATTATCATGAGAAAAGAAAAAGATAATATTAAACAAAAAAAGAATAGTAAGCTTTCAAAATTAACAAACATAGAAGTAGAAACAATAAATGGAGGAGGTTTTTGGGAAGAGTTTATGGAATGTTTTAGGGTAAAGAGAAAGGAAATAGTGGAGGGAAAGCATAATATTAATATTTCTTAATTTAAGGAGCATATAATGAGAAAAAGAATAAAATTTATAAAACAAACAGATCCAAAAGATTGTGGGCCAGTTTGTATGGCTATGATTTCTAATCATTATGGCTATAGCGTATCTGTAACAAGACTACGTGAGTACGGGGGGACAGATCTTCAAGGTACGAATATTGCAGGGCTTATGAAAATAGCTGAGAAGCTAGGGTTTAATGCTCGGGGTGTTCGTGCCGAAGATCCTTCGGCTTTAAATGAAATACCTACTCCATCAATAGCACATGTAATAACTAAAGATGGATTTGCTCATTTTGTTATAATAGAAGAAGTGAGAAATAATATAGTTACTGTAGTAGATCCTGCTAAAGGGCGTAGAACAGAAAAAATAGAGGAATTTTGTCAATATTGGACAGGGGTATTGGTATTAATAGAAAAGAATAAATACTTTAAAAAAGGTGATGAAAGTATAAAATTCCTACCGATGATGTTGAGTGTGTTGAAGCCAAATAAGAATCTTATTATCGCCATATTTATAGCGTCTTTATTTTTAAACCTATTTGGTTTTTTAGGAACGTTTTATTTTAAATTTTTAGTCGACGACATAGTACCAAATCAACTTTTAACCAGCTTGCATACTATATCACTTGGGATATTATTTATGTATGTATTACAAAATGTTTTAACATTTGCTAGAAACCATTTGATATTATATTTTGGAATGCGTACAGACATTAGCTTGATGCTAGGTTATTATAAACATGTGCTAAGTCTACCTATGAATTTCTTTGAAACAAGAAAAGTAGGAGAGGTTTTATCTCGTTTTATGGATGCGAGTAAAATAAGAGATGCAATAGCATCGGCAGCAGTAACATCTCTAATAGATATAGTAATGATAATAGTAGGAAGTATAATACTGTATATTCAAAATTCTACTTTATTTTTAATAACGTTACTGACTATTCCGATATACATATCTTTAGCTTATGCTTTTTCTAAACCATATAACAGATATAACGAAGAACAAATGGAATCAAATGCGAAGTTAAATTCTTATTTAGTTGAATCGATAAGTGGTATTCAAACAATACGTGCGTATCAAGCTGAAGATGAAATTTTTGTAAAAGCAGAAAGTTATTTTATAAAACTAATGAAGAAAATATTTAAACTTGGTATGTACACGAATGCCCAAAGTTCTATAAAAGGCTTCTTAGATTTAGCAGTAAGTTTATTTATTCTATGGATAGGTTCGATTTATGTTATAAGAGGAGAAATGACGTTAGGGGACTTACTAACATTTAACGCATTAGTAATATATTTTTTAGGTCCTATAGAACGTTTCATAGAATTACAACCTAAAATACAGTCAGCTACTATAGCTACAAAAAGATTAGGAGAAATATTAGAACTTAAGAGTGAAAGTGAAGCGCAAACCGGGACTAATAGGTATCAATGTACAGTACCACATTATCCATTATATTGTATTCATTCTGAAATGAAAGATGTTAGTTTTGGATATGGAAATCGTGGAAATGTTTTGGAAAATATAAATATAAAATTTTATCCAGGGCAACACATTGCCTTTGTAGGAGAAAGTGGTAGTGGAAAATCTACACTTGCAAAATTATTGGTGAGATTTTATCAGCCAGATGAAGGAGAGATAAAAATAGATAGTCATAGAATAGAAGCAATAAAAGATGAATATTTACGATCTCGAATATCATATGTTACACAAGATACCTTCTTTTTTAGTGGAACTATATTAGAAAATCTTTTATATGGAATTGACTTTGTAGAGAGTATGGAAGATGTAGTAAAAGCTTGTGAATATGCGGAAATACATGAATTTATTGAGAGCCTACCTCAGAAGTATGAAACAGTACTAGAAGAAAATGGGAAAAATTTAAGTGGAGGTCAGCTGCAACGTCTTTCTATTGCCAAAGCATTATTAAAAAAACCGAGCATTTTAATATTAGATGAGGCAACAAGTGCATTAGATTCTATCACAGAACAAAAGATTATAAAAAGATTAAAAACAATAGATTTTGAAACAGGATTTAAAGATGAAAAGCCAACAATAATAATGATAGCTCATAGGTTAAGTACAATAAAACATGCTGATCAAATATTTGTATTAAAAGATAAAAAAATTGTAGAAACAGGTAAACATGAAGAATTGATTAGTAATGAGGGTACGTACTATGAGCTATGGAAGAATCAAATGATATAGGAGAAAATACTATGGTAAATAAAAACGGAATGAGAAAATTATATAGTTTAAAACAATTAGAAGATAGTAATGTTCTCCTAAATAAAAAACCACCAGTATTTATAAAGAAACTTCTTATGATATTAGTAGGAGTATTAGTTATATTAGTACTATTTATAACATTTTTTAAGGTTGATATTAGTGTAGATGCTAATGCAAGTGTAGAACCTTCTAAAGATATTATAACTTTAAAAGCTACGTCAAAAGCAGAAATAGAGGAAGTTTATAAGAAAGATGGAGACACAGTTGAAGAAGGTGAAAAAATATTAAAACTTAAAAATATAGAAAAAGAAGTAAATTCAAAATTACTTAATGAGAGTAAAGAGAATTTAGAGAAGAAAAAACAACAACTACAAAGATTACATGATAGTATTAGTAGTGGGGTAAATAAACTAAATTCAGATGATCCGGTAAGTTATATTGATGAGTATAATAACTATATTCAAAGTATGAATACACTTCAAACAGAAAATAATGTTCAAGCAAATTCAGCGCTGAGAGGAAAGAACGATACTTCGGCGGTGGATAACTTAGAAGTAGAAAAAGAAGTGTTAGTTGAAAAAATAAATAAAATTATCGAAATATATAATAATGAGCAAGACTCTCAGATGAAATTGAGATTAAAAGAACAAATATCACAAGGGCAAAGTGATTTATCAAAATTACAAAAAACAATAGATGTAACCTATAAAAATATCAATAAAAGAAATAGCGAAATTAATGCAACGGCAAGTGATATAGCTACTCAGGGAAATGCAAAAGTAGAAAATTTAAAAACTACTACATTAAGTAGTATAAGTTCAAAACTTACTGAAGTAGATGACGCATTAAAGACGAAAACTAGTGAGGTTAACGGTAATAAAGAGTTAATGAATGATTTAGAAATAAAGGCTATTCATAAAGGAAAAATAAGATTAGAAAAAAATCTAACAAAAGGAAATGGGGTAGAATTATCACAACCACTAGTAAGTATCCTTCAAGAAGAAAGCAAAAATAAGGTTATCTTATATATTCAACCGAAGGACATTAAAAGTATGAAAAAAGATAAACAGATTACTATTCAGTTTGACAATGAGGATAAAAGTATTGTTAAAGGAAAAGTTCAAGAGATTTCAGAATTACCAACTACTTTTACAACACAGGTTAAGGATTCTAATAAAGAACAAAATATTACTGTCTATGAAGTGAAAGTAGATGTACAAAGTGGAGATGAAAAACTTGCATATGGAATGGTTGGTGCTGCAAATGTCAAAGTAGGAAAAGAGTCTATGTGGAACTATGTAAAAAGACATTTATTTGGTGGTAGTAAAATTAGTATTTAATGATGCGTTGTAGATTAATTTATAATAATTATGTCTAGGAAGAGATGATATAGATAAAATTTGTATTGATATTAAAAAAGTCAAATTATAGAGAAGCTGACTTTTTGAAATTTATGTGGCAAATCAATCTTTATACTATCTCTTTTTTACCCCTAATGATTTCTAAATATGATATAATTAATTGAAAAAAGAAAAAATATTTGTGGAAGGATGTAGTGGTGTGAAAGATCATTCTTATTATATGGAGATGGCGCTAGAAGAAGCGCGGAGAGCTTACGCTAAAGGAGAAGTCCCGATTGGAGCTGTACTGGTTATTGATGATAAGGTTGTTGCGAAGGCCCACAATACTCGTGAAGAAAATCAACAGGCATTGAACCATGCAGAGATGTTAGTCATTAAAGAAGGTTGTGAAAAACAAGGTTTTTGGAGACTTGATAATAGTTATTTATATACTACTGTAGAGCCTTGTGTCATGTGTAGTGGAGCCATTGTTCAAGCTAGAGTTGAAAATGTTATTTATGGTGCGAGTGATCCTAAGTACGGTTGCTGTGGTAGTTGTATTGATTTAGTGGGTGAGAATAAATTTAATCATCAGGCTAATGTTATCTCTGGGGTGCTTGAAGAAGAGTGCTCTATGTTAATGAAGAATTTTTTTAAAGAGTTAAGAGAGCGAAAAAAGAAATAACGTTTTAATATATTAGGGCTAATACATGGATCTTAAAAATTTTATAGGCTTATGGATAAACTCATAGACGTAGTGGTTTAATGATATCTAAATTTGCTTTATGAAAGCTTTTTTGTATCTAATAAGCTGTACGGACTTGCCTGGTGAAATTAATTCCTCCGAAATCATGATTTCTGAAGCTACTCCCGTATAAAATAATAAAAAATATTAATATATAAATATAATGACGATAAAAATATTCTGAGGAAAGCTGTCGTCATTTTTTGTTTTAGAATAGAGGAATGAAATCGATAATTGGTTAATAAAAATAAAGTTTTGAAGAAAACTGAAAAAGATGAAATTTTCTAATATTTTAGCTGTTTTTCGCTATCAATATTGAAAGAAATTTGATACAATAAACTTAGAAAGTATAGAGGCGTTTTAATGAAAATAGAGAATGTAATAAAGAAGTTTAATCAAGAAAAAATATATCTTTGTCCAAAGTGTTTATCAGAGTCTTGTATAGAGAATATTAGCTTGGTTTGTAGTAATAATCATCGTTATGATTTTTCTAAAAAAGGATATATCCATTTAATAAATAATTATAGACCTACAAAATATAGTGAAGAGCTGTTTAAAGCGCGTAGCGAAGTTTTTGGTAATGATTTTTATGCGAGTATTTTAAATAATATCCAAAGTTTAGTTGAAAAGTATGCTAAAGGTATTGTACTGGATATCGGTTGTGGAGAAGGTTATTACATCAAGAAGTTAAAGATGGTATTTCCTGAGAAATATTTTTATGGTCTAGATAATAGCAAGGATGCGATAGAATTGGCTGTTAAAGAGGATAAGTTAAATCCGTATATGGTTGCTAATCTAGCTAATCTTCCGTTTAAAGATAATAGTGTTTCGTGTATCTTGAATATATTAACACCAGCAAATTATGAGGAGTTTTTCAGAGTTCTTGGAGATGAAGGGTATTTGATTAAGGTTATTCCGAATGCTAATTATCTAAAGGAGATTAGAGAGTTGATTGGTGGTAAGGAGTATACGAATAATGATACTGTAAGTTTAATCGAGGAGAATTGTACTATCGTAGAGAGGATTACGGTAAGCGATACATTTGGATTAACACAGACGCAGGCGGCAAGTTTTCTAAAGATGACACCTTTAACGTTTTCTAAAGTTATCACAGATGCTGATATAGAAAAACTAAAAGAAATTACGATAGATTTGGAGCTTTTAGTTTGTAAAAGGTAATATAAGTTTAATAAAGGGGAAAAATTATGAAGGAGGAGATATTATGAACGCAAGTAAATACGATCATGTAGTAGAGGTAAAAAAACATGCAAAGGTACCTTGGTATAAAAGATGTCTTGACTTTTCTTTAGAAGAGGATATGGACTTTATGCAAGGAATGTATGATAGACAGAAAAATTTTTATCTATGTGAGAAGGGCAGTAAGATTTACTTAGTAGATAGTGATAATCATGAAAATGAGATTACTTGGATGGATCTTACGAATTTTATAGAAGTAGAAGTTGATGATTCTGTTTATAGAAAATACAGGTACCTAAAATAAATTGACAATTGAATAAGAGGCGTTAGAAGTAGTTTGTAATTGTAGTACAGAAAAAAAGAGGAGAAACATTATGTACGTAGCATACGATAGTAAAGACGAAGTTTTTAATGCGTTGGATAAAGATATAGAAAAGAATAAAGAGTATCACTGTCCAATATGTGGGGGAAAAGTAATTTTCAAAAAGGGAGTGAAGATTCAATCGCATTTTGCTCATGCTAAAAATTGCTCTTGTGAGTTTGAAACTTATAAGAAGGAGAGTAGTGAGCATCTAGAAGCGAAGAAAGATCTTTACGAACATTTTAGAAAAAAATATCGTAATGTGGAAGTCGAACATATTTTTAAAACAGGGGAAAATAATGATATTCAAATAGCGGATGTATTTATTAAAGATAATAGCATAGCTTTTGAGTATCAAAGATCAGTTATTCCTTTTGATCTTATTAAAGCTAGAACTAGAGGGTATATGAGGGCTGGCTTGAAGTTGATTTGGTTAATTGATACAAACAAATTCATAAAAGAATTAAAAAGTTACGATGGTATAAGTTATATTAGATATTCGCCGTTTGTGGATAATTTTTTGAATTATTATCAAGGGAAAGTGTTCTTCTACGGTTGGGATAATATAAATAAAAAATTTGAATTCTATCAAATCTGGGCTCATAACCTAAAAAAAAGAAATGCTGTTTGTATAAAGACTTCATTGGGTATTGATGAGTTTGATGTACCACTTGATTTAAAACTACTGGACAAAGATTTAACGTCGAAATTATATCCGTCAGATGTTGAAAATTATGTCTATGAACAAATTAAGTTTGATAAGACTGTGAAAAATAAAGTGTTAAGCATGTTTTATAATCAACATATAGAGTTGAATAATATTCCTGAAGTAATTGGTGTTAACATGTTAGAACAGGTGCTTATTAGAACACCGCTTGTCTATTGGCAAGGATTAATGTATAGATTCTATAAAGAAGGTAAAAGTTATTCTGAACTTATAAGAATAATGAGTAATATTATAGAATTTAAAGATAGTATTTATATAAACAATATACAACAAGGGGAAATTTTCTTGAAAGTATTTAAAGCATATTATGCTTTATTAGTAGAAAATGACAAGTAAGAGGATAAAACTATGGGAGAGTATATTGAAAGTTTTACAGATGAACAAAAAAGGGTGTTGCTTTCTTTAATAGCTATAGAGAAAGTTACAACTCTAAAGATGCATAGGGTGTTTAAAGATTTAAATGGCATAGAGAAGATTTTAGAATTATCTATACCGGAGTTATCTGTGTATTTTGGAGATAATGCTGAGGAAATCTATACCAAACTTCATAATAATATGGACTTTGATTTCGAGAGTTATTTTGAATTTTATAATGTGAACTATATGTTTTGTGATGATGTTTATTATCCTAAGGAACTTTTTAGGGTTTATGATTATCCATACGTTATCTTTTATAGAGGAAATAAAGATTTGCTACTGTTTAGGAGAAAGATTTCTATAGTAGGTAGTAGAAATAATACCTCGTATTCGAAAGATGCTCTCGAGAGTATAGTACCGTATTTAACGATGAATAATTTTGTGATAGTAAGTGGTCTTGCTACAGGTGTCGATAGCCTTGTTCATGAGGGGGCTTTAAAAAGTAAAGGATACACTATAGGTGTAATAGCTCATGGGCACAACATTATTTATCCGGAACAAAGTTATAAGCTCTATAAGGAGCTAGAACGAAACCATCTTATTATATCTGAGTATTTTCCAACTTCGCCTATAAGGAAATATAAGTTTTTAGAACGAAATAGGCTTGTTGCTGGTCTTTCTAGTGCTCTTTTAGTAACTGAGGCAGCAAAAAGGAGTGGTACACAGAGAACGGTGGATTTCGCCTTAGATGTAGGTTCTGATGTATTCTGCCTACCGGGAAAATTTGGCGATAAGATGAGTTATGCAATGAATGAGTACATTAAAGAGGGGGCGATACTTGTAAATAAATTAGAGGATTTTGGTAATGAATTAGGATTTTAGTGTAGATATTTGAAAGGATGATTATAATGACAGATATCTTATTTATTAATCCACTAGGTTGGGATAGATATATTTGGGCGAGAGTCTTAGAAAATATGCCAGACCAAACCTTTGATTTTATTGAATTTACCGAAGAGAGTTTTAAATCTATATCAAAAAAAGAAATTGAGCAGGTACTTTTAAATAAAATGACAAGAGTCAGAAGAGGAGGTTACATCGTAACTGCTTCTTATGGTACGGTCGTTTTACTTAATGGTTTAGAGATTTTTAGTGAATACCTTGATGGTGTTAATTTAATTATCATTGAGGGCTTAGAACCTATACCTCCTGAATCGGTGTTAAAAACATATTTTGAACCAGAGATAAAGTTCACTAGTAAAGAAGAATATCTATCAAAGACACTTAGTGTAGAAGAGATGAGGGATGAGTTTTTAGTGGAGTTAATCTTAAAAAAACTCAGAAAAGAAGGTAGTGAATATATGGTGAGGCCGAACTCGCAAACAGAGTATGATTATTTATCTTTGTATGCGGGGGTAGATAATTTAGAACTATTAAAAAGAAGTAGGACTGTGTTTGATAAACTTACAGTATTTTCTTACTTCAAGTTAATAGGAATGAATTATACGCAAATAGAGGAGTCAGATCATCTTCTTATGGTAACTAAACCAAAGATGATCTTGGATATATTATTAGGGAAATAGAAAATTATGATAAATTTTATAATGGAAAATTCGATAATGTGTAAAAGGAACATATTATCATTACGATATAAAATTATTGTTTGAAGCAAGTAGCTGATTGATATGATATTGGCTACTTGTTTAATTTTTATATTATAAGCTGTATTAGTTGATAGAAATTATCAAGTATAGTATAATTTACGAGTTGTTTAAAATCAGAAGATGATTTTATGGAGAGAATATAAAAAATAGAATTATAGAAGGAGAAGATAAGTGAGAAACTTTTTTAATGCACTATTAGGTAAGAAAAATCCAGAGTTTTTTGAAGTGATAAAAGGAAGAAAGTCAGTTAAGTATTTTGATACTGATGTTAAAATTAAACGTGAAGAAATTATAGAAATGTTAGATGAAGCGAATATTGCTCCTTCATCTTGTAACCTGCAACCTTGGAGATATATCGTGGTAGATACTCCGGAAGGAAAAGAGAAATTAGGGAGTGCTAACTACAATAAAATTCAAAATGATACTTCTGCTGCGATGATTATCGTACTAGGAGATTTAAACTACTATAATAAGTTTGATGAGATATATGGTGAGGCTGTAGAAAAAGGTTATATGACTCAAGAAGTTAAAGATGGCTTTGAAAAAGGTATGGTTCCTCAATTAGAAAAAATTCCAGTTGATAAAAACAGAGAAGGTGTTTATTTTGACTGTGGATTATGGACGATGCAATTTACTAATATAGCTTATGCTAAAGGGTATGACACTAATATTATTGGTGGATTTATGAGAGATAAAGTAGCTGAATTATTTGAGTTAGAGGAAAACTTAGTGCCTGTGATGTTAATTGCACTAGGTAAAAAAGAAAAAGATGGAAGACCGTCTGTAAGAATTAAAGCTGAAAAATTAGTAAGATTTGAATAATGTAATGGTACTTTTCCTATAACTATTGAAAATATAAAAAGGAGCAACTAGGTGGAATTGAAGTTTCAGTTTCAAAGTTGCTCTTTATTTCGTCCAAATAATTTTGAATTTTAGTAAATACATTATAAAATAGTAAATATATGTTTAAATAGAAAAAAGGAGAAATAAAGTGGAAAAATTAGAGGCGGTAATATTTGATTTTGATGGAACGATAGTAGATACAGAAAAAGTTTACTATGAAAACATGCGTGACTTAACTGAAGAGGTATTAGGTCAAAAATTAGATAAGATGGACTACATAAAAAATGTTTCAGGAACAAATGAAGAAACAAGTAAGAGATACTATAATGAAAGATATAGCATGTCTAGTGAGGATTACGATAAGTTTGAGGCGGAGATTACTAAGCGTATTCTAGATAATTACCATAATGCACCTGTATTACCAGGTATTGCGGAACTTATGGAATACCTACATGCTCATGGGATAAAAATGGGGATAGCTTCAAATGGTAAAAGAGAACATATTGAAACTGGTCTTCAAAGGAAAGGTTTTGAAAAATATATATCAGTTATAGCTACGAAAGAAGATAAGGTGAAACCTAAACCAGCTCCAGATATCTATCTGTTGGTAGCTGAAAAATTAGGAGTTAGTATAAATAATGTTATAGCTATAGAAGATTCGCGACCAGGGGCGTTAGCTGCAGCTGCATCGGGAGCAACGCTAATTTTACAAACGAATGATATCACGAAACATATGGATTTTGCTGGTGTAAACTATAAATACAAAGATGTAGATTTAGTTGAAACAGTTAAAGAAATTGTTGAGAATAAATAGTGTACAAAAATTACTCAGAAGAGTATAATAAACTTATTAAGAGAAATCTTAAAATCAAATATACAAAGGGAGACTGTTATGTATACGTCTAATTTAAAAATTAAAGAAGGTTTTACTTCATATGCAACAACACCACTAGGTGGAGAATATAAAATGTTTATAGAAGAAAGTAAAGATGGTCCAATGGATCTATTCGCATCAGCATACAATGGATGTGTGAGTATGTGTGCAAAAGGATATTTCTTCAGAGCTTACGAATTAGTAGATTTAGTAATTGAAACTGAATTAGTGGTAGATTACGATAATAGAAAAATTGTAGTTAATGTTCATGTGGATAGAACAGAGGAACAACTAGCAGCGGGTGATAGACAAGGTGTACTAGACAATATTAAATTACGTTGTAAAATATCTCATTTATTATCATCTGATCTAGATATTCAATATAATATTTTACCGTTAAAATAAAATATGATTTTAAAAGAACTTAGGATGTAAAAACCCTGAGTTTTTTTAAATTTTAAGAAGGAAAATAATTTTTTCTTCTATATAATATAATCTATATTGACTAAAGAAAAAAATCTAAAAAAATAGAAAACATATTCATAAATTTTTTTAAAATATTTTCGTCAAAACTCTTGCATTATATGCTTTTACCATGTATAATAATAAATGTTGGTCTTGAAAAAGACTTGCGTTGAAGCGAAAGGTTACTGACACGCCCGGCCGCTTTGCCA
>ERZ773018.790-NODE-790-length-18104-cov-74.659372_pt1 | contig 18104 bp, 9 predicted proteins | sample MGYA00580840_ERZ773018 | MGnify/ENA primary metagenome ERZ773018 (study PRJEB29015, sample SAMEA2738125) | human oral metagenome | biome: human oral; feature: human-associated habitat; material: saliva | place: China | collected 2256 ... | reverse complement strand
AGGCAGAACCCTACTACCACCAAGCACTCACCCTCTACCAAGACATCCCCAACACCGAGAAACAACAAGCTGGCTGCCTGTTCAACCTCGCCAACACACTACGTGAGCTGGGCGAACAAGCCGAGGCAGAACCCTACTACCACCAAGCACTCACCCTCTACCAAGACATCCCCAACACACAACGCGACCAGGCCAACTGCCTGTACAACCTCGCCAACACACTGGATGATCTGGGGAAACCAGCCCAGGCCGAACCCTACTACCACCAAGCGCTCACCCTCTACCAAGGCATCCCCAACACCGAGAAACAACAAGCTGGCTGCCTGTTCAACCTCGCCAACACACTACGTGAGCTGGGCGAACAAGCCGAGGCAGAACCCTACTACCACCAAGCACTCACCCTCTACCAAGACATCCCCAACACCGAGGAACAGCAGGCCACCTGCCTGCTCCACCTCGCTGCGACCTTGTACAACCTGGGTAGGGGTGTTGAGACTGAGCCGTTATACCGTCAAGCAATCCACCTCTGCGAGGGCACCAGCGGGACCGAACAGATACACGCCACCTGCCTCCAACACCTGGCCTCCGTCGTCACCTCAAAAGGTGAGGGACACCTACGCGAAGCCCTAGAATTATACGACCACGCACGCGCCCTGTACGAAAAGGTCGCTGACAGCGACGCCGACCAAGCACACTGCCTCACCCAACAAGCCGACATCACCACACACCTGGGGCACCTACCCGACGCCGAAGCACTCTACCACCAAGCCCTCGCCCTGTACGAACACACCAACACACCCATCAAACACGCCACCTGCCTCCAACACCTAGCCACCTGCCTAGCCCACACACCCAACCGCACCACCGACACCCTCACAACGCTCAACCACGCACTCGACATCCTCACCCACACCAACACAACCCAAACAGCACCCCAACGCCTCACCATCCTCCTCTCCCTCACCCACACCCACCTAATCAATGGTGACCACTTCCTCGCACAGGTTCACGCACACGCAGCACTCGACCTCTCCCACCACCCCACCATCAGCCACGCCTACGCACACCACGCCCACTTCACCTACGCTGCCGTCCTCCACGCCCAAGCCCATGCGACCACCAACCCCGAACACGCGAAAAACCTCCTCACCCAAGCACTCAACCACGCACTCCCCACAGCCCTCTTCGACGACGAATACCGCTACCAACTCACCTCCCCCACCAAACGACGCGCCTGGATCACCAACCGCGCCCAACCCACCATGAACCTGGCCCTCACCATCGCCACACTCCTAGACGACGCACCCCTCGTCGCCGAACTGGTTGCCAAATGGCGCATGGTCGGCTCCCTCGCCACCACGCCCGCAGCGCGCAACAGTGAAGATCTCCTGCTCACATTGGTGCCCAACTCCACCCCAGAACCAGACGAATCCCTCACCCGCACCCCCGGCCCCAACCTCGTCCTGCCCCACCCACGCACCACACCCCTCTACCAGCACCCCACAATCACAGACCGCCCCCGCGCCCACTACCGGTAGGAATCACCAGGCACCACATCAGGACCGATCGGATGCAGCCACATCTGAGTTCTGTGCGCGCTTCTCGAGCCACTCCTCCAAGAAGGAGCGGGTACCCCGATCAGAGCCATACCCGCTATCGGAAACCGGCGCACCCCCCGCGCTCCTCTGATGCTCACGGGCATGACGTACCACGTCCTCGGCCCGTTTGGGCTGTATCCCCGCAAATGGATCCATCAGGCGGGCGCGCGACTGGGCACACACACGCTCCAAGCCGTGAACGACCGGCGCACCATTGATGGACCCGCGCTGCACCTGCTCATTGTGATCCACTAGCAGCGTGAACGCCTGTGTCTGACCGTGCCGCGTCGCCAGCGTCGCCGCCGCGCTCAGGTTCGGAAGCCTGCTCAACAACCCGCCCGACCAGGTCCCCAAACGCTCCGTGACCTCGATCGCGTCACGAATCGACGTCCTGAACGCGATCACCGAAGAGGCATTGCCATCCAACGCATCACGCAAGCTCGGGGTGAGCTGCCCCATGTGCTGGTGTGCCAGCGCCAATGCCAGTCCAAACTTGCGTCCCTCCGCCAGCATCTCACTCAACAGCGACTCCTGGAACAGGTGAGCCTCGTCAACCACGACGTGGAACGGCTTATCACCCGGGCAACGCTCCGGCATAGCCAGCGCAATTTTGCTCAGCCACATCATTCCCAGCATCTGCGCCTGATCTCGACCAATCCGAGGCGCCGATAAGTCCACGAGCACGATCCCGTTAGATGCCATGACCTCGCGAATATCAAGGGCATCAGCCCCCGTCCCCAGCACACCTCGCATCACGGGATGACGCACGAGCCTTTCAAACTTCGAAGCCGACCAGGCAATCACCTCAGCAAAGTCACTGGATTTATTTCCGAGCAGCTCCTTCCGGATGCTTTTTGCCAGAACCTGATCGACCTCCCAGACAGACTCCATGACAAGCTTCAGCAGCCCCTCGTCGGTGAGCAGCAGCGGAATCAGCGTGATCGGAAGATCCGCACCAAACAGATAGTGCAACGCCGAGGCGAGCTGGCGGAAAATACGCTCGAAACGCGGCCCAACAATACCGGTTCGCTTCGGATCCAGGATCAGGTAGAGCATCTCGAGAAACTCCGAACACACCGTGTCGAAGTCGCCGCAATGAAACAGGTTCACGGGCACAGGATGCGCCGCATCCGCGCAGTCGATAAACAGGCAACGATCCAACGCCTCCTCGGGCAGCTCGTCCGCGATGCGACGCACCAATTGCCCGTGGGGGTCCAAGACAATACCTCCTCTACCCGACATCGCGAACGAATGGACTAGGGACGCCGCGAGCGTCGACTTCCCGGTCCCCGAACCCCCGACAATCTGAAGGTGCTGCAAGGACCCTTCAACACTCAACTGGACATCGCTCATCGCACCCGTCGCAGTGATCGCGGCCCCCACGCGCATTCCCCCGACCTCGCACACCATCGCCTGGTCAGACAGAGGAACACTGTCGATCACGGCTTCCGCGACGGGGACACCGATAACCCGCGCGCTCGTGCCTGCCAAAGGAAGTCGCGCGAACGCCCGCACCAGTCCCTCGGGCTGAGCCGCACCGACCAGAGCATCCAGCCCACTCCACACGCTCTGCGCGACGCACTCGTCCACGTCCCGACGCCGCGCGCCATTCACCCAGTCGCGCATCGCGATCCACAGGCGAGCGGGAATGCCCTGAAGATCGTCCGACCCGAGAAAGACACGCAGCCGCATAGGCCTACCCAGGTACGAGCCGACCTCGCCGCCGGCACGAAGACGCTCAGTAGAGGTAAAGATCTCCTCCACCATCGCGGCCTCCAAAGGACTGGCGTTAGCAAGACGCACTTTCACGTATCCACCGACTTCGTTGAGAATCCCCAGAAGAAGCTGCGAATCTGATGGCTTCGGGAAGGGCCACGTTGGCATCAGCTCACCCACAGGTAGACGCTCGGCTATGCGAGACGACCAGAGCGAAGAGCCTCCTCTGGCGCAGTCCTCCTGGGCCGGGAGGGCCGCAAGAACCTCGCACACGTGCGCGGGACTCGAGGCCTGGGATACCTCGGCCGACTCCCATTCGTGTACGTTGCGGCCAACCCAGGCCAGGTCTGACCCGAAGGATGCTCCCACGCCCGTCGCCTCCAGCTCAATAGAAACCAGGCCATCGGCGTCCCCCCACCAGGTAATCGACACGCTGGCGTCCGTTGGCTGTGCCTGGATCAGAGCCAGTAGACGATTCGTAACGACCTGAGCGACCTCTTCAGAGTCCTCTGTGCGCCGCAACTGACGCAGACGCCAGACCTTGGGTTCCAGATGGTGGCACGCCTCAATCTCAGGCCTGTCACCCCTGTGCATCCACTCAGATTCCGTGTTCACAACAGCTCCTTCCACTCGCTGTCCACCGACGACAGTCGTGATACTTCACGCCAATCTATAGAGACGGAACAACCCGCCTCAATATGAGCACAGGCCTCATCCACTGAGTGTTATTTCCACCCTCCCTTCCGTCTATTCATAATGTGAGCAGAAAGGAGGTTGATGATGGCTCAGCAGAAACCATGCAAGTGGTGCCTTGGCACCGGACGATCGTGGTCCGTTTACGTCAAGGCCTACGTCGTCTGTGACGCCTGCAAGGGCAGCGGCAAGGCGTGAAACTCGGGTGGTGGGGGCTTGTCCCCCTCCACCCGATCATAGTCGGGGCAGCTGGGCTGCTACTATTCGTGTAGTTTCATCTGCCGGAGGTCACCGATGATCGAACGCCGTTCTGATACCGAGGAATACCCCACGATCTACGAGTCCTGGCCAAAAAGAGGACCACGCCTGGAAGACGTCGTCACTCACATCTTCAAGGCGAGCATCCTCCCGCAGTACCAGGAACGGTGCCTCATACTGAAGCTCGACCATCATGCTTCGATAGACACCTGGTTTGACACGAAGAGGGACACCCTCAGGACTAGCTTTCGTCGTTCTATATTGCCCCCAGTACTGGGCCAACTTCCTGATGGACTGACACAGAAAATGCTCGTCAAAGCAGATACACGTCTAAACAAGGAACATGGTGAGTACATCATCCACGGGATTTATGATGCGCAACACCTAATCGTACGTATCATGATCTGGTCAGATTGCCTGTATACCTACTGGCTCACTGAAACACCTCATGACAAAAGTGTACGAAAAGACGATCAGAAACGGCGAATCATCACCAGCGTGTTCCACGCCCTTACAGAGCCGCAAGATGGCGTTGAGATCGTCCCGTGGCCAGATGACATCGAGGACTTCTCTGACGTGTACGCCTACATCATGCGCACTGCTCCCACCTTCTCAAAAGCAGATGTCGATAAGCGTATTGACGAACGAGAGGAAGAGTTGAACGTGCGGATCGAGCGCCAGTGGCGGCATCTGCCGACTCATCCCCCCGCAAGCGAGCAGCCGATCCATCATTTCGTCACGCACTTCACCGATCAATCTGATTGTCAATTGACGATGGTCAACGATGCTCACTGGGAGAGCCAGTGGGTCATGCTCCAGTCAGATCCCACTCCTCTTCAGATCTACTTGGCCACCATCGCGGGGACTAAAAGATCAGGTCTGACCGAAAATGTCGAGACCAGCTCGCTCGCCTGTCCCCCAGTGGCGAAACACGCATGGGCAGCGCCACCCGATGTTCGTTCCACTGTGTTCCTACCTGCCCCACTCAACGAATCCTTGCAGGAGCGGATCGGTCACGCGCTTCAAAACAAGACTCTTCCCATGTACTGGGAGACGGTGGATGATCTACTGGACGCTAGCGCCGATCTTGCCTCCGCCTGGTGTGGGCTGACCAACGTTAAGTCGCTTCTGTGCCTGGCCACAGCATGCCGATTTGGCCCTATTATCAGCCAGTACATTGAGGCAAAACCGCAAGGAACTAAAGAAAAGAAAAAAGGATACCCTCCATCAGCACTATCAATCGCTAGCAAATTCCTGAGGCAATGGGATAAGCAAGTACATAGAATCCAACAGGTGAAAGATGGAGAAATGGACCCCGAGACACGAAAGAAGCTAAGCGTTACGAATTTCCCAATCGCAGAGTATGTGGATTCCGGATTCATTAAACACGTATGGAGGCGCCTGCATTTCAACGAACTCAAAGGAACGGAAGCGTATAATCTGGAAAATTTTGGCGCATTCATGTCGATTACAATCGATCAATTTGTCAAACTCATCGCACGTCATAGGTTCAAATTAGATAGGGCCGATTCCACACCCACTCGTAACGCCAAGAGGGCCAGCACCCGCACCCCCGATCAGAACCTAGAAACACTCAAGCAGTTGCGACAGAACAACGATCCAGAGGGAGTTGGCTCACAGTTGGACCACCTATTCCGCTCAGCTGTCGTATACGTGACATGCCCTTCGCAGGAACAGGCCGAGGCCCACAAACGGCTCGTCACAGCATGGGACGACACTCTCGCACTGACAGAAACTCACAATTCACGTGCCCACAAGGCAATGTTGTCACAGGGAATGGACGGATTCATGAGCGCCGTTCAACAGCTTCAAAAGGACCACAATGTCTAACTCATGCACCCTACACACCGGCCAATCGACAGACGGTCGCCCAACCATCGGTACAACACAACGACCCCTCACAGAGTCCTTGTATACCGTTCCCATCGAACTCGATGGCGACACCATGTTGATCACCACCACGATCAACGTTCCCCACACAACCGAGCGGCTCCCGCTACCCGACTTCACCTTGGTCTTCGACGAGGCTGAGCTGCCCACCTGGGTAGATGCCCTGTTCGGCGAAGATGTGGCTGACATCTTCTTCGAGATGCTCACAGCCCCTTCGTCGCGGCCGAGAACCATACCCCTCACCCTGTCTGACCTCGCCACAGATCACCTACGCGCAATGGCCCGTTACGCAGAAGGGCTGTGGATCCGACGCTACTGGCCAGCCACAAGAGAAATCCCCATCGAAGACGAGGATGAGTCGGCCCCCCAGACCCACACTAACCTCGGATACGAGGCACTCCCGGCAACCAGCACTTTCCTCACCGACCTCGAACTGGTTGCCCTCGCCGCAGACTTGCGGCTTCGTCCCCTGCTCGGCAATTCCCCCTTCATTGCTACCGTCACCAGTCTGCGATTCGACGACGCCGCATGTATCTTTGACACGCGCGAGCGTATTGCTCCGCGATATCGCCCCCTCGTCCTGGAAATCCTCCGCCGATTCTTCGACCTCGCCTCCGACGAGGAGTACGATGCTTGCCTCGAAGATCCCACCGCACTGGCAATCGCTACTGAAGCACTCAACACTCTTGATGAGGAATTGGAGGGTCACCAACTCGTCGAGCGCACGCCCGCAAACGTCTTCTACATCGTCCCCTTCGAGCTCGGCTGTCCCCCCGACATCGCTGAGGATGATTTGGCGTTAGCCGCGGGCTCCAGCGACCAGCAACAAGGCCGTTTCGACACCCAGGGTGCCTCATGGGAAACCGTCATCGATTGGATGAAGAACACTCATTGCCTGTTCGATCCCGCGCAACGCGCGCAATGCGTCTCAAGGTATACGCAGGGTAACGGATTTGTGGTGACAGTTAGCGCGCCCCTCGTTGAGGCATTTCCTGAAGGGGTGGAACCCGAGCTCGCATATGCGCGCATCACATGGGAGGGCACCGCTGAACCCATAGTCTTCCCTCTCCATCTCAATGCTGAAAGAACAAAGATGGAAGGTTCTGGACAGGTACCCGGACGCCCCACCTCGATCGACGTGGTTTCTGTGGATGACCCCGGCCCCGTAGCACCCCCCAGCGAATGCTATGCCATCGAGGAAGACCAAGAGCATGCCCTTGATGGAGCCTCGGCACGCATTCGCGAATGCCGCCTCAGCGAGAACGCCGTCGACGAGTACTCATGGACACCGCCAGAGACTCCCCATAGCTTCCCGTGGCTATGCGAGCTGGTCGCAGCCTTCCAAAGGCCTTCAATTATGAGACCAACCAAACCAGAGGAGGGTGCTGGCCTCTGGGAGTAAGTGGTGATTCGGGAGGTATCGCTTCCGTCTATTCATAGTATGGACAGACACAAAGATTCCTCCAACTCCATCATCCTTATTCCCGGTGAATCATCCGCCACCGATTCCCCTTCCTGGTTGACAGCGACGACGGAACACGTCCTCACACGCTCACCCTCAAGCCTCGCACTTATCATCCCCGACGAGGCCTCGGTGCTCGACATTGCGCGAAGAATCGCCGACACTGCACAAACCCTCACCCAGGAGCGTCATGTTCGAACCGCTGCGGCGCTGCTGATCCGAAAAAACGCGAAGCGCGCCGACGCAATCCAAGCGATCCACACCATTCCGGGACGCATTGCGCTGATCTTCGAACCCCATGACGTCTACCTGCAATCGGACAGCATGACGAAGCCTCTGTGGCATGTTGCCACAGAAGAGGGCCTTCCCCTGATCATCGCGATTCCTCACAGCGAGTGGGAGGAACTGTGCAGCGAAGAGCGTGATGAGAGCCTACCCGCCGGGACGACCGTCATCCACATGGCCCATTCGGTGTGCCACCACGAGATCCGCACCCATCTGCTTCGTGAAGCAAAAGAACTCGAAACCTTCCATGGGGTGACAATCCCCTCCGAGACGATCGACGCGGCGGCCGACGCCGTCCCACACGGACGAGACCAGGCCCAGCCTCTCCTCGGCACACACCTGCTCGATCTATGGTCAGCTAGGGCCTCCATGCACGGCCAGAACCTCGTCAAATCGCCCGAATCCTCCCGATCAGGCAGCCCCCACCTCGGCAGCCTCGTTGAACACCTGCGCAAAACGGTCAGGGGACAGGACGAGGCCATCCACACGCTCGCTCAACAGGTGTGCCTGGGGCGCAACGGCCTTCGTATGCGAGCAGACAGGGTATCGAGCGCGGTCTTGCTGACGGGAACCACCGGCACAGGGAAGACTCTCCTGGCACAGCAGCTAGCCTCGTTCCTGGGCACCGATCAACTGATTCGCGTCGACATGGCGGCACTCAACTCCGATCATCTCAGCGCGACGCTCCTGGGAGCGCCTCCGGGATACGTCGGCAGTCAGGAGAGGAACGGATGGCTCACGACGAGGATTCAGGAGACGCCCAGAGGAGTTCTCCTCTTTGACGAGGTAGAGAAGGCAAGCCCCGCCGTATGGATACCCCTCTTACTGGAGCTTCTCGGCAGTGGGACACTCACCGATTTTTCTGGGCGAACAGTCAATTGTCGGAGCTTAGACGTCATTCTCACGGCGAACATAGGCGCGGAAGAGATGACGAAGAATCCTACCGGATTCGGACAACACGTGGATCCCATTCACGCGACACACAAGTCAGTCAGGGACTCAATGCCTCCCGAGATCTACAACCGCCTCGATGCCGTCGTCGTTATGAATACCCTCGATGACATCAGACTCGGAGCGATTCTCGATGACTGTCTCGCCCACGCGATCGAGACATCGGCACAGATCGGCTATCAGCTACGTATCAGCGATGGGGCGCGCGAGCACATGCTGCGGCAGGCAGCCACATGGCCAGACGGGGCCCGACGCCTTCACCGAGAAATAGAAACGTCGATCTTTACACAGCTACTCACCCTGACACCGGGCGCATACCGGCTCGATAGTGGAGAGAAGGGAGGATTCCACATGAATCTAGATCAATGACAACACTGCCCTGACACAACGACAACAAGGCTCGGGACTCGCCAACAGACGAGTCCCGAGTAACCTATGTGTCAGGCGCGTGCCGCGCGCTTTGCGCGGCTACCGCGCCGAGCACGCTTAGCCTTGCGCAACTCCTTCTCCCTCTTCACTTCTTGCTCCCACTTTTCCCAGTACGCTTCAAGCTCCTCCTTGCGCTCCTCATCAGCCATTGCTTGATCCCACAGGAGGAGAGCTTCCTGGCGCGATTCCTCACCTGCTCCCATCACTGCCTCAACGGCAGCAACAAAGGCCCGCTTGCGCGACTCCTTCTTTCCGGCCCGCTTCAGCAGGGCAGTCACGTACGTCGCCCTCATCAGTTCCACAATTGGTTCAGGTGCCTCACTCTTCATATACTCATCGTCACCCAGATACAACACGTCAACAAAGAGCAGGTGCTCATTAGCTAGCGCTGTTCCGTCTTCGTTTTTCTTGTCGACACACACCTTTGCCTTCCGACAAATATCAAGGCGATTCCAGATCTTCTTGTTAAACACGTCATTCTTTCGCAGCTCGCGAATACATGCAAGCGCAGCGGCACGCACTCCATCACTATCGTCTCCCCATACTCTGACAGCCTCGAGCCAATTGTTATCCTGCACGAGCACAGTGCAGAGCTTATCCAGCAGTATGTGCTCACCAAGCGGCTCGGTAGAATCGACGTAGTGTGCAAAAAAACGGATGATCGGAACCAGACGAGGATCATCACACTTTACGCTCGTAGCAAGGAGATCCGGCCTCACGGGAATCCCCTTGGACTTACGTATCCAACGCAGCCATTCTCCGCCCAGCGTCTTCAATACAGACTGAACGTACTGAAGGTTGTCGCCCTCATGAACCGATAGACTACGGTTGAGCTTGCAATAGGTCTCCTCACAAAGATCAGCAAAGGATTCATGGCACGCATCCCTGTTTGCATACTTTGTAAGCAGACTGTTCTGCTGCTTATCTTCACCCTCCTCCTTATCTTCACCCTCCTCCTTATCTTCACCCTCCTCCTTATCTTCATACTCCTCCTTAACCTGATTTCTCTTTTGTGATCCACCCTCTCCAATTGGGCTGTCCTGATCACACTCCCCTTCCTCAGCACCTTTCTGACGCTTCACAAACTCGAGGGGCATGACACAGTCACAGGTTCCACCATTGTGAATCATCCTCCTCGCTTGCTTACCGTTATTCCAGGCCTTCTCCATTAGCTTCGCATATTGTTCGAAGCGGCATACCGACAGCTCCACACCGTTCATCGTGAAACCGATTCGACGCATCTGATCGACCCATCCGTCCGCGACAACAAGCGTCATTCCTCCCACCCCTTTGTCGATAATCGGGCGTAGCCAGTACGTTGCAGCGTGTTCTTGCGGCGAATAGTCAATGCGAGGAACGGGGACCTGTTTTTCGCCTTTATTCTTCGCCTCAGCATTCTTCGCCTTAATTTCCTCCTTGTTGCGCTTGATTTCCTTCCACCATGCAGCGAGCTCGTCGATCACTTCCTGAACGCGCGCAACCAGCTCGTTCAGCTCTTCCTTGCCTGCCCGAGAGAGACATCCCACCTCCTCCATCGTGGCCAGGTTCAGCATCCGCTCAATCTCCCGCGCGGTAATGATGTACTTGTTCATGATCGTCCTTCCAGTCGGGAGGGGAAGTTCCCTCATCTCTCCTGGGCGCTCCGCACAGGGATTGGAAGGGTGGCGATCAACAGGAAGCACGCGCGTGCCCCCAGGGATAGAACCCGGGGGCACGCATCTGATTACGCGTATTTTCCGCAGAAAATCAAGGCGCTTGGATGATGACGCGCCTGTTGACAGCCATCAGTTCTTCGATGGGAGTTCCATCTACAGTGGTGTCGACGACCTGATGCGGGCAGTCATAACCAAGACCTATGACAGATGTCACTTTTACTCCGTTGTTCTCGAGGAGACCTGCAACGACCCCCGCTCGTCGTTCGGACAAGTCCTGCCGATGCTCCGCGGTTCCCCATGAACTCGTACAGCCGATGACACGCACCTCGCTCACGCCACTGCTTCGAATCTGCGCAGCAGCCTCCTGAATACGAGACTTCGCAACCTCCTCATTGCGCAGCACGTCGACGTCTGCCTCGAAACCGACCTCAGTATCGGGCAAGGACACCTCAAGGGACGGTGCCGCACCCAAATCAAATGCACCTACCGGAACGGGAGTCACCTCAGGGACAGTCGGCAGATCGTCGCCGGTAACCTTCATCATTGGCGTGTCATCGAAGACTACTTCTCCGTTGGCCGCTGTAATCAGCTTCGTCCACAGGTTCTTGAGACGGTTTTTTGCCGCCGTGTCGAGAAGCGGCTGCGGATCCTCGACGCTACCAAGACCGAACCAACGGACGGTCACACCCGTCAAGTCGGGCAGTGTGCCAGCACTGCGCATGCGCTCGACCATCGCGTCGACATCGGCATTCGGCTCAAGCAGACCCGTATTCTGGAAGGTCATTGCACCAGCCGTAGACATGCCGGAGTCCACAACCAAAATCGTACGATCACCAGACGCATGAGCCAACGAACTCGCCGCCAGGGACAGTGCGGACAACATATCCGACTCAGGCGTTTCTGCGGGGGTTAGCATGGCCGCCAGAACAGAAAGCTCGTACTTTCGTCGCTCTTTTTTTCGAGCCTCACTGTTCCGCGCCGTGCTGGTCGAGTCAATGCTGGCAACCAGGCGCGGGACCCCGTCAGCGCTAATAATGTAGAAGGTGCCGCCCATATGGTCGTTGATTGCGGATGTGATCTGCTCGGAGGACAGGAGGTCAAAACGCTGCTGGTTGGAGCGATTCGATGCGATGATCGCGACAGAGCCGCTAGTCGCACCGGAATTGGCGCTGTCGTCGCAGGCCGACAAAGTCAGACCAACGACAGAGCAGACGACGATAGACAGGACAGTGATGATGTATTGGCGCATGCGCCGCATGTGTGAGTTTCTCATACTGATAAGAGACGGAAGACTCTTCGCCGAATAATCACTCCCACATCCACCATGTGAGATCGCAACGAGGTGGCCGAGCACCCCAACAAGGGATGCCCGGCCACGATCACTCACGGACTAGTTCTGCGCCTTGCAGTGCGGGCAGACAACGGTCACGTAGTTCCAGCTACTGTCGGCCCAGAATGCACGGCCGCAGCTCCGGCAGCGGTGAGCCTCAGTGTACGTACTCGTCCTACGCACGGACCCAATCTTGGTCGCCATGGTATTCACCTCCTTTCGATTCGTTTGTCTCGGAATGCCTCTACGGAAGCCAGTGATTCTCGTGGATCGGACACAGCCACCCCAGAAGACAGACGCCACATCCAGTTGCTCTCCAGTTACCCTTGCAGGAAGGACACAGGGTCATGGGAACGTCGTCACACACCAAACACGAGGGACCGGGAGGATCCGGGTGCCTACGCTTCCATACCCACTCCCACAGGCGAATCATGGTCTTACACCACCCTCAGGGGACTAGGAGTGATGACCTCGTGATCCTGATCGCGATACGTATCCGCAACCGCCGACGTCGCATCGGGTGCCCCCATATCCTCCATGAGGGCAATATCGTATCGGCGGCTCCGTTCTTCCGCACAGGGCTGGACCGCATCGATGTCTGCCGCCGTCTCCAGCTCGTACAGATCCTCCTTGGCGAGCAGCGACTCGCACCGACGACAAATAGAAGCCTCCTTCTCGCGTGCTGCCTCAAGGCTCTTGTGAAGCTTCTTGAGCTGACCACGATACTTCAACAGCTCGTCGTACAGAGGCTCGTAATCCGCTGCTAACACTGCGGTAAAACTGATCGGTACGAGGAACGATACGACAAATAGTACGACCGTCATCACTACAGGCATGTTCATTCCACCATCACTCAATCCCCCCGTATTCTCAAACAGTCGATACAAATATTGGGATGACGTTGCCGCATTCTGGCTCTGTTCTTCACTCAGATGAGAACTACGCAAATAAGCCAATAGAGCTGCGGTACTGCTTGCGAGGAGGATCGTGACAACATCCAGGAACACAGCCATGCGAACGCGGTGCAGCGCATGCATTTTCCCAGCCGTATGTGCTGACATCAAAGGAATACACGCCAACAAGAGAGCAATCAACAGGGTAGGGAACATATCCGCGTTAAGAACACCCAGCGCACTGTAATCGAATGCAATCTCAGCGAACAGGATCACCAAAAGCACAGCATAAGACCGCCACCGCCGCCATCGCGACAAGGTGCGTGCTTCAGCAAGTCCGTCTCGCCCTTTCTTTTCGATCACGCGCGCTTCGGTCTCGTTAATATTGGTGATGATCCGCTCTTCTTTAGCCTCCAGGTCAGCTACCTTCGCCTGCGCCTTGTCCCCCTCAGCCAACGAGTTGGCACGCCAATCCAGGTCAATGGACAGCGCTTTGATCAGGCGCTTCGGGAGCAGAGCATTGTGCAGTTTGACCCAACTGTCCTGAGCCCTATCGGGCAGACCAGGGTCATTGACCGTGTCAACGTCATGACACCCTGCCCGCACCTGCCTGGCCGCAGCCTGCTCGATCTCATTGATAGCCATCTCGGGATACAACACCGCCGGTGCCAGCGACATGGCGCTCTGGTGTACGATGTCCTGACTAGATTCAAGAACGTCAGTCTTCTTCGAGGAATTCGGTCCCCGTGCCTTCCACTTGTTGCTCATGTCCTTGATAGACGGAAGGAATCTCCAAAAAAGACACAGCCCTTGCCTACCTCGCTCATACACATGCACTTTTCATTGTGCTGGCGCAGAAAAATCTGACTGTAAGAGCAAACACATCGACTGTGAAGACTCCTTGTTCTCATCGCATGAAGCACCCAGCACGCTCAGCTCCGACGCAGCAACCGCGTAGCCAACCACCCAATTAGCGGCCCTTCGCGTTTAAGGGTGTAGGAGGCGTCGAAGCGAATCGAGGCCAGAGGAGAGATACCCCACACTCCCCGCTCACAGGAGGACCCTGAGCTAGCGACTCCAGGACGGGTAGATGACCCCACACCTCCGACAGGCATCCAGCAGGTACGAGTGCGGGCCCCGAGGATTCTCCTCGGGGCCCGCGGCCTCGGCGCTAGGACGCGCGGCTAGTTTCTTCGGCCACCATTGTTGTTGCCGCCGTTGTTGTTATTGCCGCCATTGCCGCTGTTGGAACCGTTACCGTTATTGGTCCCGCCATTGCCGTTGCCGCCGTTGTTGGAACCGTTGCCGTTGTTGTTCCCATTGTTGCCGTTATTCCCGTTGCCACCGTTCTCCGAGTTCTCTGTGGGCTCGGCGGAGGGCGTCTGCGTGGGCGTAGGCGTCTCGGTGGGCTCCGGAGCGGACTGCGGGGCCTCGGTCGTCGCGCTCGGCGCAGGAGTCGGCGCGTTGTTATGGACCTTGCGGTTCGACTCGACCTTCCAGGGGAAGTCGTCGCCCGGCAGGTTCGCGGTGGCCGGCTTCATGTAGTCGATCCACACGTCCACGGGCCAGTCGCCGCCGTGGAACTGGCCAAGGCCGCCGATGTCGTCGAGGGGCACCGAGTTACCGGCATCGTCTGACTGGTACATAGACACGGCGGTCACCATGCCGGGCACGAAGCCGACGAACTGGGCGGAAAGCTGGTCCGAGGAGGTGCCGGTCTTGCCCGCGGTCACCAGGCGCGCGATCGAATTGTCGACGCGGTTAGCAGTGCCCTCACCCTTCGTGACTGCCTCGAGGGCCGGCATGATCGACGAGACTTCCTCGACATCGAAGACACGCGTGGGCTCAACGTCACCCGAGTACACGAGCTTATTGTTGGAATCCTCGACCTTCTTGACAATGTGCGGGGTGACGCGCTGGCCACCATTCGCGATCGTCGAGTAGGCGGTCGTGAGATCGATGTTGTGAGGTGAGGAGGGGCCCAGGACGTTGAGGAGCTCATCGTTCAGGCCGACCGTGTCCTCGGGGATGCCCGCGTCGATCGCGGCCTTGAGCGTGTTCTCCGGCTCAACATCGTCATTGAGGCCCACGTACACGGTGTTCATCGAGTACGCGGTCGCCTTGACGAGGGTCACATTGCCGAAGGAGTAGCCGCCGTCATTCGAGATGGGAGTGCCCATGCCTCGGAAGTACTGCGGCGACTTACCCGAGTAGGTGTCGTACACCGTGCCGCCCAGGCGCGCGTTGGCCAGGAGGGCGAAGGGCTTGAAGGCCGAGCCCGCCATCGCAATGTCCTGCGTGACAGCGTTCTGCTGGCGCTTCTCATAGTCGGCGCCCGCATACTCGGCGAGGATCTCGCCCGTCTCGGGGTCCATCGACGACAGCGCGACGTGCTGGTACGTGGGATCCCAGCCCTCGACCTCGTTCATGCCCTGGGCCGCAGCGACGGCCTGGTCCTGGTGTTCCTTGACGATCGTGGAGGTGATGCGAAGGCCGCCCTGGCTGATCTTGTCCTCATTGAACTGTCCGGAGGCAAGCAGCTCCTCCTTGACCTGGGCCATCAGGTAGCCGTTCGTACCGGTCATGGAGGCGCGATTCAGGGAGTCGGGGTCGATCGTCTCGGGGAAGACCGCGGCGTCACGCTCAGCCTGTGTGATCCACCCGTCCTCGACCATGAGGTTCAGGTCGCGTTCCCAGCGCTCCTTCGCCTTCTCCGGGTTCACCGAGGGGTCCCACGCGGAGGGGGCGGGAATCACGGCGGCGAGGAGCGCCGACTCGGACAGGGTCAGCTGGTCGGCGCCGTGGCCGAAGTAGGCCTGCGCGGCCGCGTCGATACCGTAGGCGCCACGACCGAAGTAGATCGTGTTCATGTAGGCGCCGATGACCTCGTCCTTGGACTTCTCGCGGTTGATCTTGATCGCCAGGACCGCTTCCTTGAGCTTGCCCGTGTACGACGTGGTCTCGCCAACGTAGTAGCGCTCGACGTACTGCTGCGTGAGGCTCGAACCGCCCTGTCGCGCGCCGCCGCGCAGGTTGTTGATGAGGGCGCGGAAAATTCCCTTCAGGTCGACGCCGGAATTCGTGTAGAAGGTGCGGTCCTCGGAGGCGACGATCGTCTTGGAGACGTAGTCGGGCAGGGTCGTCGTATCGATGATCTGCCTGTTGATGTCGCCGAGGGTACCCATCTCGGTGGTGCCGTCCGAGTAGTACACGGTGGTCTTCTGCGCGAGCGCCAGGTCGTCCGGCGCGGGCACGGTCAGCGTGTTGTACAGGTATAGGAACACGGCCATGCCGGCGATGAAGGCACCCAGGAAGATGGTCAGGATTCCAGCGGCAATGCGCTTGACCCAGCGGAAACGCTTCTTCGCGGGACGCTTCTTGTCACCCGACGAGGCCTTGGCGGCCTTCCTCGAGGAGCGGGACGCATGCGCGGAGCGCGACGAGCGTCGCGAGGGCAGGGAGTCCCGCCCGGACGCGTCATGCTTGTCCGGTCCAACAATGTCGTTCCAGCTGGATTTTCCGTTGCTAGTCGCCACGTATTCGCCCTTTCAGCCGATTGGTCTACCCCTAGGTTAACCATGTTTCCTGAAAGAACCACAATGTATGAACACAAACACAGGGAGGTGGGCGCACGTCGCGGCGCGTCCACCCCCCTGCCAGTGGTCCTTCAGTGAGGTCGTATTAGGACCACTGTTCCTCGGGACGACCCGGGGCAGCCCACAGGGTGTGGAAGACACCTTCCTTATCGACCCGGTGGTAGGTATGCGAGCCGAAGAAGTCACGCTGACCCTGAATGAGGGCGGCCGGCAGGCGCGTCGCGCGGATCTGGTCGAAGTAGGCCAGGGAGGAGGCGAACACGGGGATCGGGACGCCGGCGAGGGCCGCCTGGGCCACGACGCGGCGCAGCGCGGGCGTGCACTCCTGGAAGCGCGTCGCGAACGGCTCGGCGGCCAGCAGCAGCGGCAGATCCGGGTCGGCCTCGTAGGCGCGGGTGATGTCGTCGAGGAAAGCCGCGCGGATGATGCAGCCCGCGCGCCAGATGCGAGCTAGCGCACCCTTGTCGATGCCCCACTCGTATTCCTTCGCACCGGCCTCGATCTCGTCGAAGCCCTGCGAGTAGGCGACAATCTTGGAGGCAAACAGCGCCTGGCGCACGTCCTCGATGAACGCGGCCCGGGCCTGCTCCGACTCGATGACGAGCGCGGTGGCGTTGCCCGCGAGCGCCTGGCCGGCCGCGCGCTGGGCGGGCTCGGAGGACGCGCCGCGCGCGAAGGTCGCCTCGCCGATCGCGGTGACGGGGACGGCCAGGTCGAGGGCGGTCTGGACCGTCCACTTACCGGTGCCCTTCTGTGAGGCGGCGTCCTCGATGAGGTCGACGAGGGGCTTGCCGGTCTCGGCGTCCACCTGACGCAGCACCTCGACGGTGATCTCCATGAGGTAGGAGTTGAGCTCGCCCTCGTTCCAGGCGGCGAAAATGTCGGCGATCTGCGCCGGCGTCGCGCCCAGGCCCTCGCGCAGGAGGGTGTAGGCCTCGGCGATGACCTGCATGTCGGCGTACTCGATGCCGTTGTGGACCATCTTCACGAAGTGGCCGGCGCCGTTCGCGCCGATGTACGTGCAGCAGGGCACGCCGTCGTAGGTGCCGGCGATCGCCTCGAACATGGGGCCGAGGCGGTCGTAGGAGGCGGGGGTGCCGCCCGGCATGATGGAGGGACCCCACAGGGCGCCCTCCTCGCCGCCGGAGACGCCCGCGCCCACGAAGTGCAGGCCGCGCTCGGCGGCCCACTTCTCGCGGCGGATCGTGTCGGTAAACAGGGAGTTACCGCAGTCGACGATGATGTCGCCCTCGTCCATGAGGTCGGCGAGCTGGCCCATGACGGCGTCCGTCGAGGGGCCGGCCTGGACCATCATGATGGCGACGCG